>SMVA01153296.1_pt1 | contig 36263 bp, 32 predicted proteins | sample 2456451 | NCBI WGS metagenome assembly SMVA01 (sample SAMN11095933, study PRJNA526329) | marine sediment metagenome | biome: Marine sediment; feature: Surficial sediment; material: Deep marine sediment; isolation source: Hadal surficial sediment | place: Pacific Ocean | collected 2014-05 | depth... | reverse complement strand
GGATTTCGCTTTTCCCAACATCCAGTCAATTGTTGGACCTTCCATTGATTCAGCCAGCTGGGCTGATGACATTGAAAAACCGGTTGAAAACATTTCAGGTAAAACGACAAGGTCAGTTTGGAAACCGTTAAGCAGGTTATCGAAATACGCCACATTGTCAGCCGGTGACTCCCAGGCAAGTGCCGTTTGGACAAGAGAGACTTTTAACTGTGTCACGTGGTTTTTACCGGTTGCAGTTTGACTAGTTTTTGTGTCGCCTCAAGGATCGTGGAATCTGACTTGGCAAAACAGAAGCGTACGATGCAGTCGCCGGGTGGGTTTTCATAGAAAACAGAAATCGGGATAGCCGCCACACCAATTTCTCTCGTCAGGAACTCTGAGAATGCCCTGTCGTCTATGTCCGATAAGGCACTGTAGTCTGCCAGTTGAAAATAGGTACCATCACTTGGTTTTAAACTAAACCCTGATTCTTCCATGGAAGTATTAAACAGGTCACGTTTAGCCTGGTAGAAAGCCGGAAGCTGCAGGTAGTGATCAGGGTAATGTTCCATATACTCTGCCAGTGCCCACTGGGTCGGTGTGTGAGTTGTAAATGTCACGAATTGATGAATTTTCCTGAACTCATGGGTTAATGGCCCGGGTGCGACACAGTAGGCAATCTTCCAGCCCGTCGCGTGGTAGGTTTTGCCAAAGGATGAAACAACGAAGGATTTTTCCCTGAGTTCCGGATGAGCCAGCAAAGAGTAGTGGGAGCCACCGTCATAGATCATATGCTCATAGACTTCATCCGAGAGAAAGAACAGATCCATGTCATGGGTTAATGCTGCGAGGTCTTCGAGATCAGATGCACGAAAAACACTACCGCAAGGATTGTGAGGCGAATTGACAATCACGAGCCGTGTTTTATTACTTAATGCATTTGCCAGGCGTTCAAAATCAATCCGAAAATCAGGTGCCGACATGGGGATATGAATCGTTTTACCCCCTGCAAGCGTGACTGCAGGTTGATAGGAATCATAGGCCGGGTCAAACACAATCACTTCATCACCACTCCTGACGACCGTCTGGATAGCGACGAAAAGAGATTCCGTGGCACCTGATGTCACTGTGATTTCAGTCTCATGATCCAGGGTCACCGCATGAAGTTTTAAGATCTTCGACGCAATCTGTTCTCTTAGGTACGGTACGCCCATCATTGGTGGATATTGGTTGTAGCCACCATTTAAGTACTTGGTACACATGTCTAATAATTCAGCTGGTGGTTCGAAATCCGGAAACCCCTGGGACAGGTTTATGGCGCCAGACTCATGAGCCATCTGTGACATCACTGTGAAGATGGTCGTTCCTATATCCGGTAGTTTGCTTTCAAAAGTCATATTAAATACAATAAGTTACAAGTGATATCAAATGTATATTATTACAATATCTGTTCAGGTGAGTTCACTAAGCCAGTCTCGTGGTCTTAAATAGTTATCGTACAGGTCACTCTCCGGACTGCCTGGTTCTGGTTTCCAGTTGTACTTCCAGATAGCACGTGGTGGCATCGATACAAGTACAGATTCGATTCGCCTTCCAGACTGGATTCCGTATTTTGTACCTCGATCGATGGCGAGATTGAACTCCGCATAGCGACCACGCCGGTAAAGCATAAATTCATCTTCTCTTTCTGTGAAAGGAGTGTCTTTACGTTTCTCAAGGATCGGCTGGTAGGCCGGTAAGATGGAGTCACCAATGCTCCTAACGAAATTAAAACTTGTTTCAAATCCGCCTTCAGTCCAGTCATCAAAAAAGAGACCGCCGACTCCCCTCGGTTCATTTCGGTGTGACAGGTAAAAATAATCATCGCACCAGGCTTTCAATCGCTGGTAGGTATCATCACCAAACCCTTTGCAGGCTTTTTGTGCGCTCTGGTGCCAGTGTAGAACATCCTCCGGGAAAGGGTAGTAGGGCGTCAGGTCAAAACCACCTCCAAAGTACCAGTTTTCATCATCGACGAGAAAGAATCGTAAATTGGCATGAAAGGTAGGCACAAAGGGATTGCGTGGGTGCATGATCATGGAGATTGCCGCGGCTTCGAAACCCTTGCCAGCAAGATGCGGGTTACGCTCACTGGCAGCAGGTGGTAAGGATGATCCAATACTGTGGGAATACTGGACTGCACCTCTTTCTATATGCACTCCAGCATCAATGACCCTGGGTCTGGAGTGACCACCGGTATCAGTGGTGATATCTTCAATGCTAAATGTCGCACTGCCATCGATGCTGGATATTGTGTCGCAAATTTGTGTCTGCAGTGATAAGAAATATTCCTTCACTGCTTGCATTTCAGGACGTTGGACCATTGGTGAATGCCAGTAGAAATTGCACGGAACCATAAACAATTCCAGTAAAGATTGCACACGACAATTTTTTCAGCAAAATTCGTCGTATCGTTGATCCCGCCTCCCTGGCATTCCTGCCCCTGAGCGTTATTTGATACCATCAAAGACTGGACGATGACTTGCCTTAACTTAACCTGCCTGGAGTAGCCCGGTGCATACGCAATTAACAGCCTCTGATCTTTCGCCATTGATGAAAAACCTGTCGGCGGCAAACCGGAAATTTAACGAACATTATCCCGGTGTTCGAACCGAAAGGCAGCCAGTACACACACTCTATGGTGGTGCACATTTATATAAATCAGGATCAAGCGGCAAGTTAGGGAAACTGGCACGGCGTCATTTCGAAACCTATGCTCCTGGACCAGAGGATATGGCTAGCGCCGTGGGTCTTGAGGTCACCAGGCAGGCAGAAATTATCAATCGCGTTTTTGAGCGGGTCATCGCCAAGCTCGAGTACGAACCTATAGAAGATCAGCGAATTGACTTTGAAGATGGGTATGGTCTCAGGGAAGATGAAGAAGAAGATTCCCATGCGGTCTCATCCGCAGAGGCAATGCATGCTGGTATGCAATCAGGTGATCTGCCACCTTTTATCGGCATCCGTGTCAAGGCGTTAACAGAAGAAGGTAAAGACAGGTCGATCAGAACATTGGATATATTCCTGTCGACCCTAACAGATTTAACAGGTGGTAAACTACCGGATCCATTTTTTGTTACGTTGCCGAAGGTAACGCACCCGACACAGGTTGAAGTACTGGCAGATTGCCTGGACCTTCTTGAAAGTCGATGCGGTCTCGAAACAGGCAAGATAAAAATTGAGCTGATGATTGAAACGATCCAGTCGATATTCAAGCCGACTGGCGAATGCGGTATTCCGGAGTTAATCGCCGCAGGCTCCGGCAGGGTATCTGCGGCTATTCTGGGTACGTTTGACTACACCGCTAGCTGTAACATCGCATCAAACTACCAGGATCACCAGCACCCATCGGCAGATTTTGCTCGTCAGATGATGCAGGTAAGCCTGACAGGTACCGGGGTAACTCTGTGTGATGGCATCACAAATATCATTCCCGTTCCCCTGTACAGGGGAGAGAACCTCTCAGAACTGGAAATCAGAGAGAACACTAGAGTCATTCACGATGCATGGCGCATACATTTTGACAACATCATGTATTCCTTAAAACTTGGCTTTTATCAAAGCTGGGATCTCAACCCGGCGCAACTACCCGTTCGCTATATGGCTGTGTATTACTTTTTCCTTGATGGCCTGGCTGATGCAAGCGCCAGGTTGAAAACTTTCATTGATCAGGCAACACAAGCATCAATGGTGGGTAATACCTTCGATGATGCAGCCTCCGCTGAAGGTCTTCTTAACTTTTTTGTCAGCGGTTTAAGCTGTGGTGCGTTAACCGAGGATGAAGCCTTAAGATCTGGCGCAACACTCGAAGAGATACGTGAACGATCTTTTCTGAAGATAGTTGAAAACAGAATGGGCGGAAAAGACCATGGGTGACCCTCTAGATTACCTGTCATGGCTCGATGACCTCGTCGGTAAATCCCTTAGGCACCTCAACAATTTGTGCACAGTCGATGATAAGTTCCAGGTTTCTGAGCTGGATAAATACCAGCAAGCGATCTATGAATTATCTCTCGGCACTTCCGAGATCCAGTGTGCGATCCAGTATCTCGACTATGCCACGACACGTGGTGACTACGAACGACGGCTTGCAGCAACATTCGCTGCAGAATCAATTTTGAATGCATCCAGTCGACTGCGCAGAAGTCCCGGGGATTTTGGTTTGTCTGGCGATGACCTCGCTGCCCCGTCAGGTTGTCAAGAGTTCTGCGAAGAATATGCTTCCCATAAGCATCTTGCTCGCCTTGGTGAAGAGATCGTAAATCGGCAGGGCGACCTTGGCGACCGGGGTCTTGATGAGGAAAAGTCATTGATGGCATCTACGTTTCGCCAGTTTGCCAATGAAGTCGTTGCTCCAAGAGCCGAGGAAATACATCGCCATGACCTGATCATCCCTGATGAAATCCTCGATGGTATACGTGAGTTAGGTTGTTTTGGTTTGAGTGTTCCGGAAAGGTATGGCGGCCTGTTACCGGATGATCATGAGGACAGTCTTGGCATGATTGTTGTCACCGAAGAGTTATCGCGTGCTTCACTTGGCGGTGCAGGTTCCCTGATCACCCGTCCTGAGATCATGGCAAGGGCCTTGCTGGAAGGAGGAACAGAGGAACAGAAAACCTACTGGCTACCTAAAATAGCTTCAGGAAAGCCACTCTGCGCCATTGCGATTACTGAACCGGATTACGGTTCTGATGTGGCTTCCATGCGGCTCAAAGCGACAGTCACAGAGAATGGCTGGTTGTTAAATGGTGCAAAAGCTTGGTGCACTTTCGCCGGTAAGTCCGGCGTCTTGCTCACGCTGGCCAGAACTGACCCCGACTTATCCCTGGGCCACAGGGGATTGAGCCTGTTTATGGTGGAAAAACCCTCGACTGACAAAGAAGAATTTGAATTTACGCAGGATGCGGGAGGCAGACTGTCTGGCAGTTCCATACCGACAATTGGTTATCGCGGAATGCACTCCTATCAATTGTTCTTTGATGATTACTTCGTTCCTGCCAGCCATGTGATTGGTGAAGGACAGGGCATCGGGCGTGGTTTTTATTTTACTATGCGTGGGTTTATGGGTGGCAGAATCCAAACCGCGGCACGAGCATGTGGTGTCATGCAAGGCGCATTCGAAGCCGCCTTGAACTATGCAACTGATCGTCATGTCTTTGGAAAGCCGGTGGCAGATTACCAACTGACGCTCATCAAGTTTGCCAGGATGGGAATTTACCTGGCGGCATGCAGACAATTTACTTATCACGTGGGGAGGCTGATGGATTCTGGCGAAGGACAGATGGAAGCTAGCCTCGTTAAGTTGCTGGCATGCAAAGCGTCTGAGTCAATTACCAGGGAAGCCATGCAAATTCATGGTGGCATGGGATATGCCGAAGAGACGGCAGCGAGTCGTTACTGGTTAGATGCCAGGGTGCTGTCGATATTTGAAGGGACCGAGGAAACGCTGGCTCTCAAGGTTGTTGGCAGGAGCCTCGTGGAGAAGAATAGTTGAGAAGAACAGTTGAGAAACGGTTAGTAAGAACAAACAAAATGCTTGAGTTATACTCATCTCAGATCGAAATAATGGGGAAGACATGGATCTTGAATTTAGCGAAGAAGATTTTGAATTTCAGAAAGAAGTCAGGATCTGGATCGAAGATAATTATCCGCAGGAGATGCGTGATCGCAAAGCGCAGAGCTCTCATTTAACCAAAGAAGACCACGTCTACTGGCAGAATGCCCTGTTTAAAAGAGGCTGGGCCGGTCTAAATTGGCCGGCAGAATTCGGCGGCCCTGAGTTCACACCCACACAGCAGTATTTATACGACCTGGAGATGTCCGCCGCCGGTGCTCCGATGATTGTTCCGTTTGGTCTTGGCATGGTAGCTCCGGTCATTATGAAATTCGGAACCCAGGAACAGAAAGACAAGTATCTTCCCGGCATTCTGTCGAGCGAGGTCTGGTGGTGTCAGGGTTATTCTGAGCCGGGTGCTGGCTCAGACCTGGCTTCGTTACGAACCAAAGCGACCCGGGAAGGCGATCACTATATTGTCAATGGGACCAAGACATGGAACACCATGGGTCAATATGCAGATATGATTTTTTGCCTGGTGAGAACCAGTGATGAAGAAATCAGGCAGATGGGCATTTCGTTCCTGCTGATCGATATGAATAGCCCGGGAATTGATGTTGTCCCTATCCAGACCATCGATTGTCCACCGGAGGGCTATCAGGAAATTAACATGATCCACTTCATCGACGTGAAGGTGCCCGTTGAAAACCTGGTTGGGGAAGAAGGCAAGGGTTGGACCTGCGCTAAATACCTGCTGGAATTTGAGCGGGGTAACGCTTATTCCCATGGGTTGAAAGCTGGTCTCGAGCAGATTAAACGAATTGCATCGGCAGAGCGGGATGGTGATGACGCATTGATTAACAATGACGATTTCAGGAAAAAGATAACCGAAACAGAAATTGCGATATCGGCGATGGAATTTACTGAATTACGTATATTAAGCTCACTTTCAACCGGTGCAAATGTCGGCCCGGAATCCTCCCTGCTAAAATGCCGGGGCACTGAACTTCAGCAGCAGTTGACGGAACTGGTACTCGAGGCGACCGGAAATTATGGAATGCCGTTTGATAACCCGCCACCGATTAAAGGCTGGAATCGTGAACCTATTGGACCCGATTATGCAGCGGCCGCTGCACCGAGTTATCTCAATACAAGAAAAGTGTCCATATTTGCCGGTTCAAACGAGATCCAGAGAAATATCATGGCCAAGATGGTTCTCGGTCTCTAAACGCTGGTCAGGAGACCTTATATGATTACCCGTCGTTCACTCCTTAACTACTCACTTGCCGCGCCGATTGCGGCATCTCTGGTACCTGTTTCGGTTGTTTTTGCTCAAGACCCTCTTAAAAGTGCCATCACTAGCTCATCGCTTATTTACCTGACCCCGATTCAGTCGAATGGGAAGGAAAGCCGTTGCCAGGCGGAAGTCTGGTACGTCTACGACAAGGTCGATATGTATGTTTGCACTTCAGTGAAATCATGGCGTGCACAGGCTGCCGCCCAGGGGCTTGATCGCGCCAGAATATGGGTGGGTGATCTTGGCGCATGGAAAAATACTGATGGAGGATACAAGGCTCTGCCGCGAGTCGATGCACAGGCTACGGTTGTTTCCGATGAAACACTTGTCCAGAAGGCACTCGAATTGTTTGGCAAAAAATATTCAGTGGAATGGATCGTCTGGGAATCGAGATTCCGACAAGGTCTGGTAGATGGATCCAGGGTTATGCTCCGCTACAGGCCCTTGACTGTTTGATCAGACGGTACCACTAGGCAACATCTTGACACTCAAACTTTTTTAGAAATCGCGACTCTGCAATCTCGTCTGCCACCAATTGTGAAGGCTGCCCGGTTTCTTCAGAGAGCATGAAAATTTCCTCAAGATTGTCCGCTATTCTTTCAATATGTTGCAGTACCCTTTGATGGTCATACAGACTTCTTTCATAGTAGATATCAATTATGCCGCCCGCATTGATCACGTAATCCGGAGCGAACAGTTTATTCTCCTGAATAATCAGGTCACCAATTCCCTGATGTGCCAGCTGATTGTTTGCAGCACCCGCGATCACCGGTGCACTCATCTCGGAAAGTGTTTGTTCGGTGATAAATCCACCCAGCGCGCAGGGAGCAAAGACATCTGCCTTAACCTTGTGGATATCGTGTAGTGCAACCGGGTTGATATCAATCTTGTCAGCTAAATCTGAAACCGCCTCTTCATATAGATCTGCAACATAAACTTTTGCTCCGGCATCAACCAGGAATCTGGCGACGCGTTTACCTACATTGCCAACGCCCTGGATGGCGACACTAAGACCGTCAAGATCGTTTTGATCGCCAAACCGATATCTGGCGCTCGCTTTAATACCCACGAAAACCCCATAGGCGGTAGAAGGGGACGGGTCACCACTGACCCGACTCCCGTCATTCAGTTCTTTGTGTGTGACTCCCGCGACAAATGGAGTACGCTGACCAATAATTTGTAAATCATCAACACTGGTGCCCGAGTCCTCGGCAGTTATGTATGCACCACTCAGTGAATCAACAAAATCGCCCATCCGGTGGAGCATCTCACTCGTCTTATCCAACTTAGGATCAGCAAGTATGACGGCCTTTCCCCCTCCTAGCGGCAATTCCGCCATGGCAGATTTGTAAGTCATGCCCCGCGACAACCTCAGCACATCTGTAATGGCTTCATCTGCTGATACATAAGGCCAGATTCTGCATCCACCGAGTGCCGGGCCTAAATTCCTGTTATGGATGGCAATATAGGCTTTGAGGCCACTGTCTGGATCAATACATTCATGGATGCTTTCATGATCATCGTAGTCCTTGAATCTGGTTGCATCGACCTGCGTGATTTTCACTGTTTATTTCCTCTATGCTGCCTTTGGATCGACCCACTTCACGGGTTCTGGTTGGCTATTGTTTAGTTGTGACAGTAATCGTTGACGCTCTTTACTAACCATCTTTTCATTCCTGGCCTTGATATGGCCAAAACCCCTTATTTTGCGGGGTAATGCCAGAATCGTACCGGTCAGTTCCAGGTTGTCATACTCCAGGTCATCGATTAGTTCTGTGGTGAGTACTTCATAATCTTCGATGATTTTCCGTTCCAGTTTCCTGTCTTGTGTGTAGCCAAAGGGGTCAAACGGTGTACCGCGCAAAAATCGAAACCTGGCCAGCAAGTCAAAGGCATACTGCATCCACGACCCGAATGTCATCTTTCTCGGCAAGCCACTGTGTTTATCAATTGGGGCAAGGAGGGGAGGAGCCAGGTGATACACAAGCTTGTAGTCACCTTCAAACTGATTTGTGAGAGACTCTTTAAACGCTGCAGAACTATAAAGACGAGCAACTTCATATTCATCTTTGTAGGCTAACAACTTGAAATAGTTGTTGGCGACGATCAAAGTAACCTTCTCTGACTCTAATGACTTCTCCTTCTTCTGTACCTTTCGTACAAGGGCTTCATAACGCTCTGCATACTGTTCGTTTTGATAATCAACCAGGTAGGTCTTTCGCTTCTCTATCAATCCATCAAGACTGAGCGGCTGATCAGCTGTCTTTGGCGTCATTTCCAGATTCAGGCGGTTTTCGGCAGCCATACGGCCATAGTGGAACGCCTTCAGATTATCTTCAACACCAGTCCCATTGAGGCGAATTGCTTCTATGATGGCATCACCTGAAATGGGTATCAGGCCTTTCTGGAAAGCAAATCCGGCCAGGAATATATTAACTCCCATACTCCCCCCAACCAGTTTCTCGACAATCGTGTTGGCATCTACAAATGAAGTTGTCTCTACTCCCACACATTCAGTAATTAGGTTGTGCATGGAAGTTGCTGGAAATGCCGCGTCGGCATCACGAGTAAAATCAGCGGTCATCGCTTCATGACTATTAATTACTGCACTGGCTAATTTACGGTCAACCTTTACCATCGAATCGTTGCTGGCGGCAACAACAAGGTCACATCCAATCACTAGTCTGGCGCCACCGGCGGCGATTCTAGCTGCCTTGATGTTCTGTGGATGACTTGCAACCCTGACATGAGTTACTACTGCGCCGAATTTCTGCGCGAGGCCAGTCATGTCGAGAACAGAAACACCCTTGTTTTCGATATGAGCCGCCATACCCAGGATTGCACCTAGTGTCGTTACCCCGGTTCCACCAACACCGGCGATGACGATCCCGTAGGGTTGATTGATTTCAGGCAGTACAGGTTTTGGTAACTTGACCTGGTCAACTACATTATTTTGGTTGGCATGGGGATGAATGACATCTCCACCAACAACCGTTACAAAGCTCGGGCAGAAACCCTTCACACAACTCATATCTTTATTACAGGAATTTTGTTCGACTTTGCGTTTACGGCCAAATTCAGTTTCGTCGGGAACCAACGACAGGCAGTTGGAAACAATGCCACAATCTCCGCAACCTTCGCATACGGCAGTATTAATAAACGCCCTGATTGCCGGGTCTTCCAGTTCACCGCGTTTGCGACGGCGACGTATTTCAGCCGCACATGTCTGGTCATAAATCAGTATTGATGTACCTTTAAATTCTCTTAACTCACACTGCACAGCATCAAGATCATCACGATGGGTGAAGGTTGCGAATGACGGAAATTCAGAACGCGTGTACTTGTGTAAGTCATCGCTGACGATAGCAATCCGCTTGACGCCTTCACCCTCTAGCTGGTGTGCCATTTTCGGCACTGTCATCTCGCCATCAACCGGCTGTCCCCCGGTCATCGCTACTGCATCGTTATACAGGATCTTGTAGGTGATATTGACACCAGAAGCTATTGCCGCACGGATAGCAAGTATCCCTGAATGGAAGTATGTGCCATCTCCCAGGTTCTGAAAGACATGGTTAGTTTCCGTGAATGGTGCCTGGCCAATCCATGTTGCACCTTCGCCGCCCATCTGGGTAAAGGTGTCGGTGTCTCTATCCATCCAGGTCGCCATGTAGTGGCAACCAATTCCAGCCATTGCGCGGCTGCCTATTGGCACAACGGTGGAAGTGTTGTGAGGGCAACCTGAACAATAATGCGGGGTGCGTTCCACCAGATCTTTTGGTCGGTTCAGGTATTCTTCCTTAACCTTGAGGAAAGCCAGTCGATCTTCAATGTTGGAACTGGTGAAGTATTTGTCCAACCGTGCTGCGATGACTCGCGCAATAACACCGGGGGTTAGTTCACCGGTTGAAGGGAGCAGCCAGGCGCCAGATTCATCGCGCTTGCCGACGACAGTTGGCCGGACATCGGGGTCCCAGTTGTAAAGCAGGCTGGTTAGTTGATCCTCAATGAGCCCTCTTTTTTCTTCGACAATCAGGACCTCTTCAAGACCCTTCGCGAATTCATGGATCCCCGTGGGCTCCAGCGGCCATGACATACCAACCTTGTATACCCGCAGGCCTACTTCAGTGGCAAGATCCTCGTCAATGCCCAGGTCTTCAAGCGCCTGCATCACATCCAGATAAGACTTGCCAGTGGATATGATACCGATTCTTGGGTTAGGGCTATCAATCACTACACGGTTCAGTGCATTAACCCTGGTAAATTCGAGCACAGCTTGCATTTTTTCATTGTGCAACCGCATTTCCTGCTCCAGCGGTTTATCCGGCCACCGGCTGCCCAGATCCAGATCCTTACCTTCCGGCACCACGAACTTGAATCGGGAGCTGTCTATATCTGTCGAAAAGGAAGCATCGACTGTCTCTGCAATGGTTTTGAGTGCAACCCAACAGCCGCTATATCTTGACAATGCCCAGCCAAAAAGGCCGAGATCAATAATCTCCTGGACCCCTGCCGGATTAAGCACCGGTATCATTGCATCCATAAAGGCATATTCGCTCTGGTGGGGAAGGGTAGAGGATTTACAGCCATGGTCATCGCCTGCGATGAGCAAGACGCCACCGTATCTGGACGTTCCTGCGTGATTTGCGTGTTTGAACACATCTCCGCTTCGGTCGACACCAGGACCCTTGCCGTACCACATGGAAAATACTCCATCCACTTTAGCGCCTTCGAAAAGGTTTACCTGCTGCGATCCCCAGACCGATGTTGCCGCCAGCTCTTCATTGACGCCAGGCTGAAAATAAATATCATGACTCTCAAGAAAGCGCTTCGCCTGCCAGAGTGTTTTATCGAGCCCGCCTAATGGTGAACCACGATAACCGGAAATGAAACCTGCAGTATTTAACCCGGCGGCAACATCCAGTTCCTTCTGGAGCATTGGCAAGCGGGCGAGGGCCTGACTACCCGTGAGAAACACGCGGCCGGTCTCTTGCTCGTATTTGTCATCCAGCGATACTTTTTTAACCATTACCTGATCTCCTCTGATCGGCTGTACTATCCGAAATTTCAGTTCTCCGGGAACACCAGAAAATCACATACCGAAAAATTAAATAATAGTATCTACGCCGATTGGAAGCAGGTCTTTTGTCTGGTTTTTCCTGGCAGGAAAGGTCAGAGCCTGAAAGGCTGGCTCAGGAAAACAAAGAAGGTTTAATTCGAACAACAGATTGTTCATGTGATGGTTTCCTCATTGCAGGATCGCTGCGCTGATTGTTTTTAGTCCACCAAAAAGGGGATCGCCCCGTAAGGTGTAAAGTTTGGCGGGTAAGCCGGTCGCTAATCTATTAAAAATCAGCGCTAGTTTCAACCAGAGTTTGTCATTATTTGACGATTGGCCAGCTGAAATCGTTTTTGTCCCTCAGTCCGACCCGGATCTACAGTGTGACGTGGGGCTCTAACGGCTGGAAGGGCGCCCTGGGTCAAGGCCCTGGCAACCAGATCCGGCAAACCCAGCATCCGCAGGATGAATTGTGTGGTGTGATCCATGGCCGATCGACCGAGATTCCCGTTGTTGATCTCCCTGTTGGTGTGTATCACCATGCCAATGACCAGGTTCTGGGCAAAAGAGACGTCTGTGACTTTGAATCGGCCGGCTTGAACACCACGCTGTATATCAGCGAAGCACTGGTTTTCTTCTTGATGGAGGTTGTGCTCACCGGGCAGGCCAGAGTAGGTGACAAAAGAACTCCACATTTCATTATCCTGGGCCTGCCGAAAATAGAACTTAAGAGTGGTGGCAACGATCATTGCCGGATCTTTTAGATTTTCCCTGAGTCCATCCAGCTCCTTCTCGAAGGAAGAGCGATAGTCATCCAGTACCGCTTTAAACACTCCCTGTTTGGTTTGAAAGTAGTTGTAGAAGGTGCCGGTACCGACGCCTGCTTCACGAGTGATATCCGAAATGGATATTTTTTCATGCCCCCGGTCAAAGACAAGATTCCTTGCCGCGCGAACGAGCACTGATCGGGTATGCTGCCGTTTGCGAACTTGTGGACTTGCCTCCCTGTCCATTTTGCTTGTTCCTGTAATGAAATCGTGGAAGTCAACTTAACAGCTATTCCAAATCGATTACTGAATAAACAATGGAAATATTCACTGTGTTTCTTGATACTTGTCGGACACGTCAGGTCCTAACGATGATATTGCAATAGCCTCGAGAAGATCTATGATTTAATAATTAATAAATACAATATGTTATAGAGGTATTAAATAATATACATGAACTTTGAACTGAACGAAGAACAGGAGTCCATCAAAACCGCTGTTGGCCGTATTTGTGCACAATTTGGAGATGACTACTGGCTGCAGCGTGATACTGACGGTCAGTTCCCGGAAGAGTTCGTCAAAGCGATTACTGATGGTGGCTGGCTTGGCATTGCCATGCCGGTTGAATATGGCGGTGCGGGTCTCGGTATCACCGAAGCATCGATTCTGGCACATGCAATTGCCCGATCCGGGGCAGGTATGAGTGGCGCTTCTGCCATTCATCTCAATTTATTTGGTCCAAATCCAATCGTAGTATTTGGGTCTGATGAACAAAAACGCCGGTTTCTTCCACCACTTATCCAGGGGCAGGATCGTGCCTGTTTTGGCGTTACCGAACCCGATGCCGGATTGAATACTACCCGACTGACCACCAGGGCAATCCGAAATGGTGATCATTACGTTATTAATGGGCGCAAAATGTGGACGACCTCCGCACAATCAGCCAATAAAATACTGATCATCGCCAGAACAACTGACCTCGAAGACTGCAAGAAGCCAGCGGATGGCTTGAGTTTGTTCTACACAGACCTGAACAGGGACAGCATAGAAGTGCGGATCATTGAAAAAATGGGCAGAAAAGCGGTAGATTCAAATGCGCTTTTCATCGATGAACTTATCGTGCCGGTTGAAGATCGAATAGGCGAGGAGGGTGCAGGCTGGAAGTGCCTGCTGCACGGACTCAATCCAGAGCGCATTCTAATTGCGTCAGAAGCTGTGGGCCTCGGACAGATTGCCCTGGAAAAGGCATCGAGGTATGCCAGGGAACGTGTTGTATTTGATCGGACGATTGGCCGCAACCAGGCGATCCAGCATCCTTTGGCTGTGAACTGGATGGAACTGGAAGCTGCGCACCTGATGGTGTTCAAAGCGGCGAGTCTATATGACGCCGGTAAATCCTGCGGTGCCGAGGCGAATGCTGCCAAGTTTCTGGCTGCGGAAGCCGGCCTGCGCGCATGTGAGAGAGCCGTATTCACTCATGGTGGAATGGGCTACGCGAAAGAATTCCACGTCGAACGATATCTGCGTGAAATCCTGATTCCGGTCATTGCACCTATAAGCCAGGAACTTATTAAATCATTTATCGGTGAGAGGGTTCTCGGTCAAGAAAAAAGCTACTAACAGCCTTTATTCAGCAGGTATACAGTTGAATTACGAGGTTGGGCTGGTACCATAAATTGTGGGGCTGGCTCTGCTGGTTCTACCTGAACTAGAACAATAACAATTGGAGAGTTCAAATGGAGGAAGCAGGTCACCAGGTTGCTGAACTAGTTACCGGTATTGTCTTGCTGGTGCTGATAGCAGCTGTCACGACAATGGCGGCTAAGCGAATAGACAAGATCCCTTTAACGGTTCTACTTGTTTTCGTTGGTGCGGTTATCGCGGCACTTAGCGAATACATGCCGATTCTCGGCCCCCTAGCAGATTTCGAACTCACTCCTGAACTTGTATTATTTGTATTCATCCCAACACTGATCTTTGAATCCGCCGTCAACCTTGATGCCCGGCAGGTTTCTCGGAATATCTGGCCAATAATGGTGCTCGCAATACCCGGGTTGCTATTTTCAACTCTGATTATTGGTTCTATCGTCGCAGCTTTTACCGATTTTGGATTTATGGTCGCATTGCTGCTGGGTGCGATCTTAAGTGCCACGGATCCGGTTGCCGTGATCTCAATCTTCAAACAGTTGGGTGTTCCTGAGCGGCTGACCGTTCTCGTTGAAGGGGAGAGCTTATTCAATGATGCGACTTCCCTGGTGTTGGCCACGCTGCTTCTGGGCATTCTGGTTTCAGGGGAGTTCTCGGCTGCAGTGGTTGCAAGCGGCTTTGTTGAATTCGTCATTGTCTTCTTTGGTGGCGTCGTGGTTGGATGGATACTGGCCCTTATTACCGGGTATACACTCGGCGGAATTGAGTCAGATGCAGCTATCGAGATCACCCTGACTACGGTACTGGCTTATTTTTCTTTCATCATTGCAGAGCATGTTTTTCATGTCAGCGGCATCATGGCGGTTGTTGCTGCAGGTCTCGTTCTCGGATCCTGGGGTAAGTCGAAAATTTCCCCTTCAACTTCAGAATTTATGGAACATTTCTGGGAGTATCTCGCATTCCTGGCAAACACATTAATTTTTCTGATGGTGGGATTACAGATTGATTTGATCTCGTTATGGAACTCCATTGATCTGATTGCAATCGTTGTCATCGCAATGTTGATTTCCCGAGCTGTGGTGATATTCACACTGGTGCCTCTGGTGGGTAAGTTGTCGGGTTCCGAGCCTATTGGTATGCCGTTTCGAAAAGTGATGTACTGGGGCGGCCTTCGAGGCGCGATTGCTCTCGCCATCGTTCTATCGTTACCGGATTTCGAGGTCAAGGATACACTCGTCGCCATCGTCATGGGTGCCGTCCTGTTTACGCTGGTTGTCCAGGGTTTGAGTATAGAAAAACTGGTCAAATTTCTGGGGCTGGATGCATTGAGTGCTTCGGACAACCTGGCGAAACTGGAAGGCGATATGCATGCTCGACAGGAAGGCTTGCACCGCCTCAATTCTCTGGTTAGTGGCGGTCTCTTCTCACAAAGAATTGCAGATAACATTCAGGAAAAATGCGAGCGTAATATAAAAGAGCTCGACGAGGAAATTAAAAATCTAAATCAGACACTTGGCCATGATGAAAAATCCTCTATATTTGCAATGCGTTGCCTGGCCAGGGAAAAAACCCGGGTTTACGAACTCTTTAGCAAGGGACTTATCAACGAGTGGGCTTTTAGAGAGTTAGATCACACGATTACTGTTCAGCTAGAGGATGTCCGGCACCTCGGAATTCTGCCCGCGGCAAATATACGAATATCGATTGGCAAGGCCATGGATTTATTTGCCATACGAGTACTGGAATCAGTCCCAGGCCTCGGTCAGATCGCAGAAAGGCTGCGAACTTCCAGAATTATCCGCGACTATGATGTTTCCTGGGGACGCTACCGAAGCGCCAACAGCGTGTTACACAGTTTTGACGATATGACGGGTGAAGCGGAATCAGAACGGGAGGCAATTAAAGATCTCACGGCTACTTATGAGACTATTCTTGCGACGACCAAATCGCAGATAGAAGAAGTTGCCGAGCAATACCCGGAATTTGTCGAAACCATGCAGGAACAACTCGGTCAGAGACTGCTACTGGTGGCAGAACATGAGGCAGTTGAACATGCGGCTAACCTGGGAATGCTACAGGAAGGCATTGCTTCAAAAATTCTCAAAGATCAGCATGAACGACTTCGTCAGCTGAAACAGGATAATATTTCCGCAGCCTTTGAAATCGAAGTCTCCGAATTATTGCGCAAATTACCCTTGTTCCAGGGATTAGAGTCAGAGTTCGACAATATCGGTAAGTACATGCGAAGAAGAACTGTTCCAAAAGGAACTGCGATTATCAAGCAGGGCCAGGCAGGTGGTTCCATGTTTCTGATCGCCCGGGGAATCGCAAATGTGCTGATAGAAAGTAACGGTGAAACCAAGCAGGTGGCAACTCTCTACGCGGGTGATTTCTTCGGTGAGGCGGCGTTGCTCCACAATGAGCTACGTAACGCAACGGCTGTTGCTGCCACACCATGCTCCCTGTATGAGCTGAAGCGGGAAGATTTGAATCAACTAATGAACGCCTTCCCATTAGTTCGTGAAGCGGTAGAGATGATTGACCGGGAGAGATTAAATTCCAACACACAAACCGGTTATGAGAGTGACCATGCGTGAAATAAAAAACATTTTTGTCGTCCTGGAAGCGAGGCAGGAGGAGCAACCTGCACTGTCCAGAGCCGCATATATTGCCGAGGCAACCGATGCCTCATTGCATGTCTTCATGTGCGCATATGACTCTGCCATAGGCATCGCGAGCTTTATATCAGGTGGTGAAAAAAAGACGTTCATTCAAACGGTGATTGACGGCAGCCAGGTAATGATTGATCGGCTGGTCGAGCCAATTTCAGACAGTGGTATTGAAGTAACGACTGAAATTGTATGGGATCGGCATCCATCTGACGCAATCCTTGAAGCATCAAGAAATGGAAATTATGACCTTTTGATGAAATTTGCACGAACCCAGAGCCGGTCGAACGTCATGTTTAACCATCTGGACTGGAACCTAATGCGATACAGCCCATGTCCTGTCATGCTGGTCAAGACCGGACAGTGGGATGATGTCGGTCAGGTTCTCGCAGCGATCCCTGCAGTGACGGATGAAATCCACGAAACGCTAAATAAGGCAATACTGGATCGAGCAAGCTACCTTGCGACCCGGCTGGATTTTGAATTACATCTTGTTTCAGCTTTCCCGGCTCCCCCGGTCTTTGTTCCGGTATCCAAAGTAACCGCTGTACTTACCAGCTATCGGAAAAAAATGACGGCCATGGTAAAAAACAATTTGAAGGTACTCGGCGAACAGTATGGAGTTCTGGAACAACATCAGCATGCCATTGAAGGTCCGGTGGAATGGGTGATCCCCAAAGTTTCTGAAGAACTGGTTGCAGAATTTGTGGTCATGGGGAATGTTTCCAGAGATAGTCTCGCTGGATTAAGTATTGGTAGTACTGCGGAAACTATACTTGACCAGTTACACACCAATGTCCTCATGGTGCGTGTTAACGAATTGCCAGCCTAACTCCATGACTCACGGAATGGTCTGTGCACCTCAACCTGAGGCTGTGGAAGCCGGAATCGTCGCACTAAAAAATGGTGGCAATGCGATCGATGCAGCAATTGCCTGTGGTCTTGTGCAGACGGCTGTCGACCCCCAGATGTGTGGTATTGCCGGTTTTGGCTCCATGCACTTGTTCCTTGCTGAAACTAACGAGCACCTGTTCATTGATTTTCACGGTCGAGCACCGCTGGCGACGACTCCGCAGATGTGGGAAGACATCATCATTTCGGAGACTGAGGATGGTTTCGGATTCATACTGGAAGGTGGAATAAATGATCTGGGATATCAGTCAATCACCTCTCCAGGCACCATCAAGGCTTTTGCCGAGGCCATTGATAACTACGGAAATCTGTCCCTGACCGATTTGTTGCAACCGGCCATTGGCTACTGCGAAGAAGGATTCGCCATCCGCAATCATGTAGCAGCCTACTGGAATCTGGTGGAACCTGCTGGCCGTATAGCCCATATAGAGCGCCTTCGACAGATTCCCGCGACAGCTGCGATCTACACAAAAACAGATGGCTCAATCTACAGGGCAGGCGAGATACTGAAAAACCCTGATATGGGACGCACACTGAGACGAATTGCCGAGCATGGTGCGCAAGACTTTTATACCGGCAGCATCGCAGCCGATATTGCCGCAGACATGATGAGCCACCAGGCTCTGCTCGGACTGGAAGACTTGCACCAGTTTAGAACTGAACACCGTCCACCATTGTGCGGTGAATTTGATGGTTACGAAATTTCAACTAATCAGCTACCTGGTGGTGGAGCCATGGTGCTCGAAATGTTAAACATTCTTGGTCATTTTGACCTGAAGGGAATGGGGCACAATAGTGTCGAATATATTGTTACTGTCGCTGAAGCAATGAAAATCGCTACCGTTGATAAAGACAATTTCATGGGAGACCCACACTACATTGATGTGCCGTTGGATCATTTACTGGGTAAGGAGTATTCGGCTGAAATGGCCGCGAAAATAAGGCGTGGCGAAAAGACCCATGTGCCAAGATTAAATCGTGGAGCAGACAACAAAGATACAACACATGTTTGTACGGTGGATGAATATGGCAATTGCGTCACAATGACTCATTCCCTGGGTAACCCGTCTGGAGTCGTTACTGATGGCCTTGGGTTTATGTACAACGGCTGCATGAATGTATTTGACCCGCGGCCCGGTCATGCCGATTCTCTTGCGCCCGGAAAATCCAGGTTCACGGCCATGTCACCAACAATCATATCCAGGGGCAAGAAGCCCTATCTCATTATTGGTGCACCGGGCGGGACCTATATCACCATGGGTGTTCTCCAGGGTATCCTCAATGTGCTGGTGTTTGGCATGGCTGCACAGGAAGCTGTATCCGCTCCAAGGTTTTGCGTCACATCAGACATCATTGATATCACTAACAGGATTCCGCGATTTGTGCAGACAGAAATCGAGTCACACGGATACGAAGTGAGAAGATCGCACTTGTCATATCATTTCTCAGGCGTTCATGCGATTCGAATCACTGAATCAGGTTGGGATGGTGGCGCAGATCCTGGTCGGGACGGGATGGCAATGCAGGTCTGAGAAAAATCAGCTAGTCTCGTTTGGCTTTATCAATTAGCCGGTCTGTTTTGTCTTTCAATTCTTTGACCAGTCCACCTTTTTCGTACTCGCCCAACACGAGGCTTTCCAGTTTACGGACATACTTATCAGAAGAAGAGGCTGTGCCTTCAACCTGTTTCGAGTCGGTGCCAAACAGGTTTATCCAGTCATCACTTTTATGTCCCTGTTGGAGCAGGCGATAGAAGTACTTACCCGGATTGTCCTGGTCAGTGAAAACTCCAAACAATGCAGTGGCGATTGATACAGGGCTGAGCACGAGGTCACGGATCGCATCAAGGGCCAGCTTGAATTGAAAGGCGAGCAGGTCACGGAAAACCTGCCATCGATCCGGATTCCTGCCGATGTCTTCTGCGGGTGATGATTCAGTGGTCAGACCATTGCCTGATACATTATCCGATTTCGAGTTTAGACTTTTTCCCTCAACAGTTTCATCTTCCCGATTCTGATCAATCATGGCCATTACCGGCGCGCGTTGAAGTCCATTCCAAAATTTCACTCAGGCTCCCCTGATACACGATTCGTTCCTTTTTCTTTTCTATCTGATAACTGTACATTGGATCATAATAATCCTCTAGCAATAGCCTGATCCATTGTTGATGAACATCAAAATTTGAAGATTTCTGGGCAACCAGGGCACGGTCAAGGGCCTGGCGAATGGCTTTATGCCCCGCGTCCCCAAGGCGTCTGCGAATAGCATCAATTGCTGTGCAAAGGTAGTTTGAAAACTCATCAAACGCATTTTCATCAAACTTCTGTTTATAGTCAGCCCATTGCAAGGTGATATATTCATCATAAATCCTCATCACACGGTTCTCCAGCGTATCCTCCAGCAGGATGATAGGTGATGCCTTCATTTTTTCCTGTAGTGAAACCGGCAATTGTAATTTGCCGATCAAGCGACTTTCGTCTTCAATAAGTAAAGGTCCAGCGGAGTTTCGTTCCCTGGCTTTCAATAAATCAATGGCCACTGAATTTTCAAAGCTAACTTGAGACGGCTGGCCAGCGATGTGTCCACCAAAAGCGGAACCACGATGGTTTGCCCGTCGTTCGAGATCGAGGCTATTTTCAATCATTGCGAGGAAAATCGTTTTGCCAACTCCAGTTTTACCCGATACCACTAAAAGATCAGGGATAGCTTCAAACTGATCAAGCAAAAATCGCCGAAGAGACTTGTAACCACCGGAAATTTTTGGAACGTCCTTTCCGGCATCTGCCAGCCACTTCACCGCGATCTGTGAGCGCTGACCACCGCGAAAACAATATAGCCAGGTCTCTGGATTTTTTTCTATAAATTCCAGCCACTGATTAATTCTGGACACACGTGAACTACCAGTGACCAGTTTATATCCGAGTGCTTCTGCAGTTGCCGGACCTTTTTCCTTGTAACAGATACCTACCAGTCGACGCTCTTCATCGTTCAGGATCGGCATATTTATAGCATGGGGGAAGGCTCCATGGGCATATTCGACTTCAGCACGGACATCGATAAGCGGAACATTTTCAAGGAACAGTTGTTTCACGGTTTAGGTTTAAGTTGAATCACGGATTCGGTGTGCTTCTCAATTTCTTTGCGCGAGTAGATCAGCGGCAGGCTCTCATCATTAGCCCATGGTTCAAGTAAGTCAGCATAATGTTTGTTTCCAGGTACTCCCGACTGACCGGGACTATTTGTCATGAAAGCATTATCCCAGTTACCAACATCAAGCACCATTCTCCATGATGCACCGCTAACGATTGAGAAATCTTTGCGGTATCTTGTGCTGTTAGGTGTGTCTCCCGAACCTCCGCGTGAGACTAACGGCATTGAGAAGGTTTGCTTTTGTTCTTCGGAAACGTAGTCATACAGAGGATGCTTAAACTGGATACTGTGAAGTGATTGCCACTGCCATTCCTCAAAACTCTCACCCATCAGGGAGGTCGCTTCTTTGATAGCAGTTTCCAGGGATTCTGCAGCTAACTTCTGGCGCTCGTTTTTTGGCAGTTCACCGAGAAACTGTACAACTCGATTGTTGTGCAGTGTTCCAAGCCTGGACAAATCTTCCATTTGCAGTGCTTCAGTCATCACGGCCTTATTCAGGAACCTGGAGAACCATATCTCAAACAGAGCCGCAGCAGCCGACTCCCGTTCAAGTTTAAAATCCCAACCAGTAAAAAGTTCATTCGCGGGGTAGGGCAGAGCCTTTATATCCAGTGTCTCCAGTACCAACCTGGCTGGAATTGACAGGTAGTCCCTCTGCAGTTCAATTGAATCCTGCATGCTGTGACTTTTGTCTTTATCCAGTACTTCCCGAATTCTGTTAATGCGCCAGGGATAAGCCCATTCGAAGCCGATCAGCTTCTCTTTGTACGGGAAACCGTCCGGAAGACTCATCGCATTAGCTGTCCCGGTCCAGCCACGGTCTGGATTGAACTCTACAGGCAGCTCATCCATATCGTAAAAACCCTGCCATTCGTATCGACCGTCACCCGGGACCGGCAGCAGACCGTCATAATTTTTCCTGATGGGGGTCAGACCAGCCGATTTGTAGCCAATGTTACCATCCACATCGGCATACACCTGATTTTCTGAAGGTGCACCCCAGCGATTCAATGCTGCCAGGAACTGGTTCCAGCCCGTGGCTCGCATGTACTCGATTGATCCGAAGTAGGGAGCCATACCAGGTTCGAGCCAGGCAGCCTGAATAGCAAGCAACGTTTTTTCATCCTGATAGATTACCGGCCCATGTACTGTGAATTGGAGTTCTGATTCGACAGGCCGGCTGTTTCTGACTTCGAACTTTTCAACCACACGATCCAGTGCTCTGGATTCACCTTTGTAATGATAGCGGCCATCCTTGATCGAATAGACCATGAGATCTTCCTGGTCGATGGGAAAAATTGTCAGACCGAAAGCAATGCGTTCGTTGTGCCCAATTGAAATTCCAGGCAAGGCGGGTTCACCCGCACCGATGACATTGAGCCCTGGTGCAATCAGATGAGTGATATAACGCAGGGAGGGAACGGCATGACCTCGATGGGGATCGTTCGCCAGAATAGGGCGGCCAGTGGTTGTTCGCGAGGGTGCCACTACCCAATTGTTACTGCCGGCTCCAAGGTCACGTTCGTCAAGGGCGGTCAGCGAAGCTTCATAGGCAAGATCATTCGTCGACCCACTGCTGAGATGGGAGAACTGGTCTGCCCGACTAAAATCTACCGGCGCCTTTGCCAGGCGATAGAGGCGTGTAGCGTCGTCAGGAATATCGCAGGGATCCAGTCCGACCGGTATTCTGGTCTTCCATTGCGGTTCAAGCTTGAATCGTTTCGCGTCGATTTCAAGTCCGTACTCGCAGACAATTCTTGCCCTGGCGGCTTCGTTGACGACATTTCTCCAAAGACCATTTGAACGAATCCTGACAACATCTGATGCCTGCCAGTATGCTGGCTTGTAGTCCAGTAGCCTAAATTCTTCGGGAAGGAGATCGGGATTGCTTTCGGTGAGGCTGACAAAGGCATTAATTCCGGCGGTAAATACCTGTGATATTTTCTTGGCATCTGACCCGTAGGCAAGCCACTCGTGGAACATATCACCCCGATAGAGAAACAGGCGGGCAGCCTTGTCCTGTTCCAGGAAGTTCTTGCCAAGGATGCTGGAGAGTTCTCCCAGTCCTCGTCGGCGCCATAAATCTATCTGCCAGAGCCGATCGCGTGCAGCGTTAAACCCCTGCGCGAAGAAGGCATCGTAATGTTCCTCTGCATATATATGTGAGATTCCCCATTCATCTATCAGGATCTCAACTGGTCTCGATAATCCTTCAACCTCATAGGTAGTTTTCGGTAAAGCCAGAACAGGCGAGCTGGCTAACAGGGCCAGAACTAGAACAGGTACCCGGGGCATAGATGGAGTCCAGAATAAGCTGGTAGCACAAGCAGGGGATATTACAGCATTTGGCTTACCTAAGGTCTTTGACCATTAATTTCGGCAGGCAGTTATCGAGGGGTGTTGAAAGGAGTTCTTCAATTTAACATAATATATATTATGCGCAGTACAATAGAGTGATGTGCCAAATATGGAGTCATATAAATTAATAATGCAACATCGTATTTCGATGCTTTTAACCGTTCAGCAAAACCATGTTCTACACACAACAGGTGATTAAGCATTGACTAAAAAATATATAGTGCGACTATACTTTTATGAAAATCAGTTTAGTGGCGACAATGCCTGAACTGAATTATCTACACTGACTATCAATCGAAGGAATCGAATATAGAGCACTAACCACAACTAACAACCAGAATAAACTTAAACAAATGCACTCAATTCAAGGATGAAAGAAGTATGTCCACACAAGATAAAATCGAACGCTCGGTGCTGGTACAGCGAAGACTTGACCTCAGAGCCTACCTCGGCAGAATAAAACGCAAAATGAAAAGTCTGACAACCAGACAAACCAGCGTTGTTTCTGACATCAAGCGAGCCGATCAGACACTTAACCAGCAGATCAAGATACTGGAAACTAAAGTCACCTGAGGACTTACTACTAAGATCTGTTTACGCCGTGACGACGCCAGAAGTTCCCTGTCCAAGCTCCCTGTTCCACCCATAAAAAATCGCCTGCATTCCGTATTCTGAGAGACTATTCAGGAATATCCTCTAGGGCATGCATATTGGGCCGAGACTAAGTATAATTTTCTACAGTACAGCCCATGAGGCTGTTGATACTGATGACAAAGAATCTAGTTGCAGATAAGAATCCAAGAATAAGGTAGCGCTATTATGGAATGTCCCAAGTGCCACGCGGCGATGGAAGAAGTCACTTACGGTCGAAATATGACAGTTGATCGATGTACGAATTGTAAGGGAATCTGGTTCGACCTTGGCGAAGCTGAAACGCTCAAAGGTAAGTGGATGTCTGAGTTTGTAGATAGTGGTGACCCTGAAGTAGGCAAAGAATACAACAAGATCGAAGATGTAGACTGCCCGCGCTGTGGCAAGCAAATGGCAAAAGTTTCAGACCCGAAACAACCACACATCTGGTACGAGGCTTGCGAAGAACATGGAATGTTCTTTGATGCTGGTGAGTTCACTGATTACAAATACGAAACATTGCTGGACAAATTTAGAGACCTGATCACCGGCAAACGTTCGGACTAGTTGACCCAGGATGTTGATCACCTTCTATGGCGTTCGTGGCTCTGTTGCCACACCAGGGCCAGCAACGGTCAAGTATGGTGGAAATACCTCCTGTGTCCATATTCGGTTGAATTCAGGTGATAACCTGATATTTGATGCGGGTACCGGGATTCGAAAACTCGGTATAGAGATGATTCGCCACACAGAACCCCTGCTCCTTCTCCTTAGCCATGGACACTGGGATCATATCCAGGGGTATCCTTTCTTTGGGCCCATTTATCAGCCTGAACGCGAAATCACGGTGCTACAAGGTGTCGAGGGGAATGACGCACTGGCGACGATTCTTGAACAAATGGATGGCTCGAATTTCCCGGTCCATGCCGGGGACTTGCCTTCAAATATTACAGCGATAACAGAGGTCGACAAATTCCTGACGACACAGCCTTATCAGGTCGATCGTAAAGACCTGAATCATCCAGGTGGTGGCCATGCCTATAAAATAGCAGAAGATGGTGTGTCATTCGCCTACATCACTGACAACGAACTGGAGCCACCGGACAAACCACAGACCAGTTACGATGAATGGGTCGAATATTGTCGTGGAGTAGATCTACTCATCCATGATGCACAGTATGTAGAGAGTGACATGCCTGCCAAACATGGCTGGGGACACTCCCTGATCTCCCAGGTTCGTCAACTCGCGGTAGACGCCCAGGTAAAAAACATCGTCATGTATCACCATGATCCGGAAAGAAGCGACAACGAACTTGATGAGATTGCACTGGTCTCGGCTAAATACTTTAAGTCTAACCACAGTAACATTGGCTCATACATTGCCGCAGAGGGATTGACCTTTGACCTCAAAGCCAGAAAAGACCCGAAAGTTTCCACAATAAATCTCTACGATTCCTGAGCCGACCCATGCGATTTGTCTCATTTAACGTCAATAGCATTCGAGTTCGGCTGCATCAATTACAGGCCGTTATTGAAAAACATTCACCAGAGGTTATAGGCCTGCAGGAAACCAAAGTCACTGACGACCAATTTCCGGTGGAAGAAATTAACGATCTCGGCTATCACGTTGAATTCCATGGGCAGAAGACACACTACGGCGTTGCCCTGCTGTCGAAAAAAGACCCGATCGATGTGCTTAAAGGGTTCGCCAGTGATGATGACTCAAGTCAGCGACGATTCATCAAATGCGACTTTACACTCAAGGATGGCCGACTGCTGTCAGTGATCAATTGTTATTTTCCACAAGGCGAGAGTCGAACCCACGCCACCAAATTTCCAGCCAAAGAAAAATTCTACTCGGATCTTCAGGCATTTGTTGAAGATCAGTACAGCCCAGACAGTAATCTCATCATTATGGGTGATATGAACGTCGCCCCTGTCGATAACGACATCGGTATTGGTGAAGAAAGCACCAGGCGCTGGCTAAGGGATGGCAAAACAAGCTTCCTGCCGGAAGAGCGTGAGTGGCTCGATAAGCTGACAGGCTGGGGACTTGTTGACACTTATCGTCATCATTACCCGGAAGTGAATGACCGTTATAGCTGGTTTGACTACCGCAGCCGCGGGTTTGAACGTGAACCAAAACGCGGGCTGCGCATTGATCTCATTCTCGCTTCGAATGGCATTAGTCACCTCTGTGAGGATGCTGGTATCGACTACGACATTCGAGGTATTGAAAAGCCTTCGGATCACTGTCCAATCTGGAGTGAACTGGCGCTCTAAGAGACTAGTCCTTTTAAAAATCAGGATGCGGTCCGGTGTTTATTGATCTCGATTCTGGTTGAATCGGCGACCTGCCTTGCAGCATCAGCAAAATCGTCCCCGCCTGATGCATATAGCACTGTTCTCGATGAGGAAACAATGAGGCCACCACCCTCTCCCGCTGCCAGACTTGCTTCAACGTCCCCACCTTGTGCACCAATACCTGGCAGCAGAAAAGTCATATCTCCCGCGATCTCGCGAATTCTGGCCAGTTCCTGGGGCTGGGTCGCACCGGTGACCAGGGCAACATTGTTGTTAGTGTTCCATACACTGGATGCCTGGTGGGCTACATGTTCATAAAGACTGAGCCCATTATCGAGAGTTAAGTTCTGTAAATCGGCTCCACCGGGATTAGACGTCCTGCAAAGTATAAAAACACCTTTATCCGTGTAGGAAAGGAATGGTTCCATTGCATCAAATCCCAGATAGGGATTGATCGTGACGGCATCCGCGTTGTAGCGCTCGAAACATTCAACTGCATAACGTTCTGCCGTAATGCCCACGTCTCCACGTTTTGCATCCAGTATCACCGGAATACCGAGGTCCTTGATGTAGGCGATGGTTTTAAAAAGTTCGCTTTCAGCACCTGCAGCCGCATAGTGTGCGATCTGTGGCTTGAAGCAGCAAACGAGGTCTGCCGTGGCATCAATAATCGCCTTATTGAAGTTGAAGATCGGTTCGTCTTCCCTGAGGAATCTCTCAGGAAATCGGTTCGGATCAGGGTCCAGGCCGATACAGAGCAAGGAATTAGATTGATTCTGGCGTGCTTCAATTGAGCGAAAAAAGTGGTTCCTAACGATGCCGATGTCTCCTTAACAACTAGCTCTCCTGCTTCAAGTGATGGGAAATAATGTCGACCACGTCACAAAACGTCACATAGGACCCTTTTCGGACAGCGATTATAGCCGCATTACAGCGGAGATACCACTGAAACATGTCAGTAACCTACTGATATTAAAGAATAAAACCTATTTTTCGGGTAGTTGGCACGGTTATCGCTTTATATATCTCACAACAAAAGAAAAATAGTGACATAAGAAATGACAAGTTCCCTACTGCTCTCAACCATTATCAGCCTGGCAAGTGCCAGGAACCGGCAAAATGCAGAGAAGCCAACCATCGAAGGACATTTTGAGCAGAGAGGAGAAGTCCGCCGCAACAATAACGAAAGACTGTTTCTGCAAATTGTCCAGTCTTCTCATCAGGACCTGGTAGGAACCACCCTGTCCTGCACTGCACTAGATGTATCTCCGAGCGGGCTGAGAATTTCATGCAATCAGGATATCCCTATGGGCTGTATCATTGATCTATGGGTAGACGATAGTGCAAGACCAGGTAAATTCTTTCTCTCCGGAGAGGTACGCTGGGCGAGGGAAAAACAAACCGGTGACTTTCAGGTTGGAGTGAAACTGCTTGAAGGCGCAGCGACTGATCTCAATGAGTGGCGTGAAAGGCAATCATAACGAATTCCTCTAGGCTCATGCTCTAATCATTAACTGTCAGCTTGGGGCCTTCTCGCGTATCCTTGACGGTATATCCCAGCTTTAATATTTCATCACGCAGTTCATCAGCCCTGGTCCAGTTTTTGTCTTTCCGGGCCTGCTCCCTCTCACCCGCCAGAGTTTCGACCATCTCCGGGATGTCCAGTTCTTCAGGTGCCCATGCCACGATATTAAGCCCGAAAATCTCATCGAACTTCAACAGCGTGGCTTTCTTGGTCGCATCTGGCATATCAGAACGAATCAGGTCCCATGCTACCGCCAATGCTCTTGGCATATTGAGATCATCGTTAATATACCCCGTGAACTGTTTCAGGTACTCAGCAGAAACTTCGCCGGGTTCGCCCCAGTCGTAGGCCGCCCGATATAACCTCGCCAATGCAATACTGCTCGACTTGAGGCTATCCCAGCTAAATGAGAGATGACTTCTGTAATGGGCCGTCAGGCAGAAATACCGATAGTCCAACGGATCAAACCCCTCTTTTACCAACGTTTCAAGCCTCAGGAAATCACCTGTAGACTTGGCCATCTTCGCGTTATCGACCTGCAGGAAGTAGCCGTGCATCCAGAAATTCGCAAGACGCGTGCCTCTGCTCGCCTCGGTCTGGGCAATTTCGTTGGTGTGGTGAATAGGTATGTGATCCTCACCGCCACAATGTATATCAAAGTAGTCACCCAGGAATTTTGCAGACATGGCAGAGCACTCTATATGCCAGCCGGGAAAGCCGATACCCCAGGGGCTGTCCCACTCCATTTGTCGTTTCTTGTCAGGATCTGCGTCCGGGTTTGAGAATTTCCATAGGGCAAAATCGGTGACGAACTGTCTCTCTCCAGGATCCACCCTGGCACCCGCTTTTAGTCCTTCAACATCAAGTCGGGCAAGATAGCCATAGCTGTTGAGCTTTCTTGAATTGAAATAAATGCCATCCTTGATCCGATAGGTATAGCCCTTATCCTCAAGGTCCTGGATAAATGCGATCTGTTCTTCAATGTGATCTGTCGCCTTACACCAGGTCCCCGGCGTAAGCACATTGAGGTCAACAAGATCTTGTTTGAAGGCGTCACCATAATAATCGGCCATTTCCCAGGCGGTCATTCCGGTACGGCGAGCGCCGACTTCCATCTTGTCTTCCCCGGTATCCGCATCAGAAGTCAGATGACCAACATCAGTGATATTGACCACGTGGTTGACCGCATAACCATTGAATTCAAGTGTACGTCGCAGATAGTCCTCGAACAGATAAGTTCTTAAGTTCCCTATGTGCGCGTAGTGGTAAACGGTTGGCCCACAAGCGTACAAGCCGACCTTGCCCGGCTGTTGCGGTTTAAACTCACGAACCTTTCGCTCGTAGGTGTCAAATAACTTTAGGACCAAAATTTATCCCTGAAGATGGAGGAATCGGCGGCATGATAAACCAATTTACCCCAACCTCAAGTGCCAGGACGGCATCAGCTAGTGTTGGCCGGACTGTAGCGTTCAGCCATGACCCGCTCCACTGTGTCGACAATGACCTGGGTCTGGGATTCAATCTCAATATTGACTTCATCACCTTTTTGCAAACGTGAAAAGTTTGTTCTCTTCAATGTTTCAGGAATCAGATTAATGCTGAATGTAGAGGCATCACGGTCCAGGGCAGCGACGGTGAGGCTCGCGCCATTGACGGCAAGAAACCCCTTGTTAAACACATATTTTAACCATGAGCCGTCACCGTTGAACGTCATTCGGCAATTATTTTCACTGGTCTCGACTTCACTGACCAGGGCCGTGTCAATGACATGACCCGATAGTACATGGCCACCGACCTCCGCAGTTGGTTTTGCTGATCGCTCGACATTAACCATGGTGCCAACTTCGAGGAACCTGATATTGGATAATTCCAGCGTTTCACGGATAGCATCGAAGGTCACTTCACCATGATTGATGCGGGTGACGGTAAAGCAGACGCCATTAATCGCGACGCTGGCACCTGTTTGGAGATCAGCTAAAAGATCATCAGGAAAGGCGACTGAAAATGTCGACATGCCATCTTTCTTATCAATGGTTAAGATGGGTAGTTGTTCCTGGACAATGCCTGTATACATGTGGAATTTCCTATCGTTCCAGGTAATGGTAAAAATAATGCACCCTGGCTTTGCTCCAGCGGGTCACTGGCAACTTGTCATTACCTGGAGAAAACATTAGCGAGGAGTCCTCTCAAAGTCAATGAATAGGGCCGATGATGCTAAGCATTAGGTTATACTTATATCTTATTGATATATTTGATAATTATAAAAGACTATTTACAAAATAGGATGATATTCCGTTGATTGATTTACGAAGTGACACTGTGACACGCCCCTGTGCAGAAATGCGCCAGGCGATGCATGATGCGCCACTTGGCGATGATGTTTACGGCGAAGACCCCACGGTCAATGAACTTGAGGAACACGGCGCCTTGATTACCGGCAAGGAAGCGGCGTTATTTGTCACCAGTGGAACCCAGAGTAATCTGCTTGCCTTGCTAAGTCAGTGTGAGCGTGGCGACGAATATATCGCCGGCCAGGATGCCCATGCCTATCGTTTCGAAGCCGGTGGAGCAGCAGTACTTGGTGGCATACAGCCTCAACCACTCCCCTTCAATGAAAGGGGAGAACTTGATCTCGACCAGGTCAGAAGCACGGTCAAACCAGACGATTTTCATTTTGCCAGGACCCGGATGCTCTGCCTGGAAAATACCCAGGGTGGTAGGGTCCTGGCAATGGACTACATCAAAGACTATGAAGAACTTGCGGACTCCATGGGCCTGCGCAAGCACCTGGATGGCGCGCGGCTTTTCAATGCAAGCGTAAAGTTATCCATTAATATCAAAGAGATATGTGACTCTTTTGACACGGTTTCTATATGTCTTTCGAAGGGTCTTGCGGCGCCTGTTGGTTCACTATTAGTGGGTGATCAGGAAACAATCAGAAAGGCACGGCGGCTCAGGAAAATGCTCGGTGGTGGTATGCGCCAGGCAGGCATGCTGGCTGCTGCCGGTCTTTATGCCCTGAACAACAATGTAGAGCGGCTGGCCGAGGACCATGAGAATACCCGACTACTGGCGGACACGCTGCAAAATCTCCCGGGATTCGGCCTGAAAGAGGAGCCCCAGACAAACATGGTCATGCTCGATATTGCGCCAGAGAAGTTCCGTGATCTGAAAGAATGGCTTGCCAGGCACGACGTCACTATCTCCGGGCAGCGCTGGGTCTGCCACAAGGATATTTCAACAGCCGATGTTGAGACGGTACTGGGTCTTTGCCGGGAATTCGCCACCGGTGGTTGATGTTCTGGTATGTGGCAGCGTGGCCATTGACCTGATTGGCCAGTATCAAGGGTCATTTAGACGCTACCAGGATGATTATCACGTCCAGGCCCTCAACATCTCCTTGCAGTTGTCTGAAATGAGAACCAGCTTTGGCGGCTGTGGGATGAATATCACCTATGGTCTGCACCGACTGGGAGTGAAATGCACCCCGCTGTCTTCTGTCGGTTTAGACTTCCTGGATCACTACCAGGACCATCTCAACAAATTGGGAATCAATAGCGACTACATCGCCATCGATGAGAACTATGAACAATCTGCTACCTGTATTTTAGTGACCGATGAGTCCGGGAACCAGATAACACTCTTTCATCCCGGGGCGTCCATGTCAGACAAACGCATCCTGCCTGGCGAAATACCCGGGATTCAAGACTGTCAGTTAGCCGTACTAGCGCCTGAAGACGCGCAGATCATGTTGCGGCAAGCGAGGGATCTTGAACGGCTGCACATACCCATGTTATTTGATCCCGGCCAGGTACTCGATAAGTTCACCCGGGACGAGATCCACGAACTCATCGAGCTGTCCCGGTTTGCTATCTTTAACGAACACGAATTCGACATGTTGAAAACACGCAGCGGTTTCACTTCGGCCCAGATCCAGTCACGAATAGAACAGGTTATCGTCACCCACAGTGAAAATGGGGTTGATATCAGTGAAGGTGGAAGCAGCATTCATGTGGAGGCTGCACCGATAGACAAGATTCTCGATCCCACGGGCTGCGGAGATGCTTTTCGTGCAGGTTATGTCTATGGGCTGACACTCGAACTCGATGCCACCAGATGCGGACGGCTGGGAGGCCTGCTGGCGGCTGAAAATTTGAAAAGTCCGGGGACTCAGAACTATTCGGTTGACTCTCAAATGCTAAAAGCGGCCTATGAGAATCTTTATGAGGATACCTACTGAACGCTTAATCGGAAGAACCAGGTGCAATAATTGATTTAAGCCAACCTGCCACCGTGTTTTCCCCAAGCCTCTGGCGATAAAACCCGTCTTCAAATTCATCATAGGTCGTAGGCCCCGTAAACAAGTGTTTCCTGATCGATTGATTCTCCGGGTCCAACTCCCGGACTATCTTTGCCGGGGTCCCGGCTACAACGACATCGGCTGGAACATCCCTGGTGACCACTGACCAGGCACCGACAACACTATTGTCACCGATATTGACGCCTTTACAGACTAGCGCGCTATCACCAATCCAGACATTGTTTCCCAGGGTAATGGCTGCAGTGGCTCCCGGTGCATAAATTCTGTGTTGAATGTCATGCCAGTCTGCATCCGATAAATAGGCATTCATCGCCAGCATGCAACTGTGGCCGATCTTCACGCTACTCGCCGAGGTAATTCTGACACCCGGATTGACAATGCAATAACTGCCAATATCAATGCTACCCATGTCCTCATAGACAGCCAGTCTCACCGGTTTGTCTTGTAATGCCATGATATGCACATGATCTGCGACCGATAGTCGTGTGCCGGATACCTGCAAATACCTGGGACCGATTACCCTGAAATCCTTACCCGAACTGTCAAACTGGGGTCGAATGAAATGATCCACATAGGATCTGTTGGCGAAATCAAAACACTTCTTTAGCCAGTAGGGGCGGTGATCTTTACGCAACGGTCTGCCTGGAAAATGAGTTTTGCTTATTATGCATTATCGAACAGGTGTTTATTCGCTCAAACTGTGTAAGGATTGCATTTTTCAAAATTGCAGGCTTTGAAAAGCAGGCCGAAATGCTGGGTAAAATCATTTTTCTCAATGGCACTTCCAGTTCTGGCAAGACAACATTAGCGCTGGCACTGCAGGAAGCCCTGCCGGATCAATGGCTGCATATTGCACTGGATCAATTCCGGGATGGACTACCAGCGAAGTATCGTGGGTTGAATTCCCCCACTGGCAGTACTGGTGAAGCGGGCCTCAACGTTGTACCTGTGACCGATGGTGACGTTCATTACACCGCAATTAGGTTTGGCGCCAAAGGTCGTACCATGCTGCTTGGCATGCGGCGTGCAATCCGTGCCCTGGCAAACGCCGGAAACAATATTATTATCGACGACATCGTGCTGGAACAGGAATTCCTCGATGATTATTTATCAGTTTTAAAAGACCTTGACGTCATTTTTGTCGGTGTACGCTGCCCACTTGCAGTGATTACTGAGAGGGAAAAAGCCAGGCCCGGCCGATTCCCGGGAACGGCGCTCGGACACCTGGAAATTTGTCATTCACACAATGACTACGATGTGGATGTCGATACATCCGTCGACTCACCGACTGACTGTGCAAAGAAGGTAATGAAATTTCTGGATAACAATCAGCCCGGCGCTTTTCAACGGATGAGAGCAAGATTAACCTAGGCGATACTGGCGACTCCCCGGTAATTGTAGGTCGCGAATTTTGGTCCAGGAATATAGCCTTCTGCCAATGAATCAAAATTGAATCCATTACCGGTGATAAGTTCGTCGATCTTTCGGTTCAAGTTACAGCCACCTGCCAAAGCTCTCCAGATGGGATTGATTCTTGACTGCCATTTGGCAACACTGATGTCTGGCGCATGGCCATGCTCTGCAAATATCATTTTGCCGGACGGCTTAAGCACACGCCTGATTTCTGACAGGGCTTTCACCGGGTCTGGAATAGTGCAAAGGGTCCAGGTGATGACAACGCTATCGAAGTAGTTGTCTTCGCTGGGTATCTCCTCTCCCCCAAGGCTAATGAAATCCACCTCAAGACCAGAATCTTTCGCAATTTCTCTTGCGTACACTTGTAGTTCTGTAGATGGGTCCAGGCCCGTGATCCTGACACTTTTATCGTAAAATGGCAGATTCAGACCGGATCCAATACCCACTTCCAGGACGTGCCCCGTGGCGCTGGGCACAATTTGTGATCTGATATGTGCCAGGTCCGGCGATTTCATCACTGCATTGAGTATTTTTGGTAGCAGGTACTTTTCATAGAAGCCCATTGATTCTATCCATTTCCAGGGAACGTGTGATTAAGGACACTATGTCATGACGGCGTCAGGGTCGTACTGAATAAATTCCACCTAATCAGAGGTTCCCAGAGTTATTAAGGTTTTCAATTTTGCTTCAAGCAGGCAGAGTCGATCATTACCAAAATACATGTCTGATTGGTTTAAAAACATTGTCGGCGAACCAAATCCACCACGGTTAATTAACTCGTCCGTGTTGGTGCGCAGCTTGTCCTTGTATGGCTGACTCTTGATCTTGTGATAGAAGCTTTCATTGTCCAGACCGGTTTTAGCAAGGATTTCATCCAATACTTCTTCGCTGGAGATATCTTTGAGTTCAGTCCAGTAGGCCTGGAAAACGTGTCCGATATATTCTGAAATGAGCCCCTGCTCCTGTGCAACAAAACAGCCACGCATCGCCTTGACCGAATTCACCGGGAATACAGGCGGTGTACCAATCACAATATTCTGTAATCTCGCCCAATCCTGCAGGTCTTTCTGGTAGTAACGAGCCTTCACTGGCACTGGATTCGCGCGTTGTTCATAGACGCTTTCATTGACGGAATTAAACACACCACCTACCAGAATCGGCTTCCATACCAGTTCAGCATCAAATTTATCGCAGATAGCCTCTATCCGGGTGTAAGACAGAAAAGTCCAGGGGCTCGAACAATCAAAAAAATATTCTACTTGTGTCATCTGGTTTCTTTTCTGGTTCATGTATTCACCAGAGAGCACTGTATCAAATTATTACATCGATGGAGTGTATGATGTGTCAGGCAAAGGACTATTTCTGGTGAGATTATTTCTGGTGGGATTATTTCTGGCGGGATTATGGACGAAGACATTGTAGCGCTTAGAAAACTGATAGATTCCAGTAACCGCATTGTGGTATTCACCGGTGCAGGAATCTCTACTGAATCTGGAATTCCAGATTTCCGGGGGCCAAACGGAATATGGAAAACAGAAACTCCTATTGATTTCGGCGATTTTGTACGCTCAGAAGATGTCCGGAGAGAATCCTGGCAGAGAAAATTTTCAGGCAAAACCATGCTGGATGCAGAGCCGAATGCTGGGCACTATGCTATCAATCGTCTCGTTGAAATCGGCAAAATCACCCACGTCATCACGCAAAATGTTGATGGATTGCATGCAAAGTCTGGAGTACCGGCAGAGAACATCATCGAACTGCATGGAAACGCAAATTATGCCACTTGTCTTGATTGTGGCTTGAGAGTTGAGCTTGACGTGATCAAGGAGGCTTTTGTTAGCCAGGCGGTCATCCCTTATTGCGATGAGTGTCATGGTATCGTCAAGACTGCAACCATTTCATTTGGCCAGGCCATGCCGATAGAAGAAATGCAAAGAGCAGAAGCGGCGACATTCAGCTGCGATATGTTTATAGCTATCGGCTCATCCCTGGTAGTCTATCCCGCGGCTGGTTTTCCACGAATGGCAAAGCAGAATGGCGCAAAGCTCGTCATTCTCAATAATCAGGAAACTGAGCTTGACCCTGTCGCTGACCTGGTCATCCACAAACAGATAGGTGAAACCCTCTCTGCGGTTATCGACTAACTATCGAACAGTTCAAGTACTGTTGTTAACAGTTCATTGATATCAAGAGGATTGTCGGGGAAAGGATGCAGGCGATTCTCTTTCAAATCCACATCATCTGAACCACATACGATAATCTCTATCTTGGAGTCTGATACAAGCAGTAGATCGGTTAGTTCGTCAACCCTGCCGACAATAGCGAGGTCAAGCGCATTCGAATTGATCTTAACGAACTCCATCGCTGCACTGGAATCAATAAAACTTGTCACGTTAAAACGCTGGGATCGCAGTAGTTCCACCATCAATTCCGATCTGGTCGCTTTCTGTTGAACAACGAGAATGTGGCGGTTTGACATGCCAGGTTCTTCGACCGTGGCTGGACCATGTTGCTGACGTTGTAATAATCTTTCAGCCTGTTCGAGACCAGCACTCATTTCGTTTTGATACCGGCTGATGGCGCTAATCCGTTCAGGGGTTAGTACGGATTTTTCTTCGAGCATCAGCTCAACCAGATCG
>SMVA01120538.1_pt1 | contig 36294 bp, 34 predicted proteins | sample 2456451 | NCBI WGS metagenome assembly SMVA01 (sample SAMN11095933, study PRJNA526329) | marine sediment metagenome | biome: Marine sediment; feature: Surficial sediment; material: Deep marine sediment; isolation source: Hadal surficial sediment | place: Pacific Ocean | collected 2014-05 | depth... | reverse complement strand
CAGCGAAGATGTATTCGTACATTTCCGCTCCATTCAAGGCGACGGCTATCGCACTTTGGACGAGGGCCAGCAAGCCGAGTTTAAAGTGGTGGAAGGCCCCAAGGGCTTGCAGGCAGAAGACGTCACCAAGGTCGTTTGATCTAGACTCTGACTCGCGATTAGGTATAGTGTGCGGCGAACTAACCAACGAGTAGTCTTATGAATCTGTTTTCACAACTGGTTATCGGCACCGTAGCTGCCATCGCCGCAACCTTTGTCGCCCGTTACTTACACTGGTCAGCACCACTACAACTAGGTGCCCTGATAGTCGCCGCCACCTGGATCTCGCCTATTTTGAACAAAATAATGCTGGCCCGTTCGCGCGCTGCTGTGGCCACGCCGAAATCCGCAGCCAGGTCGAAATCCGCAGCAGAAGCCGCCCCCCCTCCTGTCAAAATACCGTCCGACGCCCCCAGGGAAGAAGGCGAAGTCAAATGGTTCAATGTCAGCAAGGGCTTTGGCTTTATTCGTCGCGACAACGACGAGGAAATCTTTGTTCACTTCCGTTCAATCATTGACACTGACGGTAGCCGCCGCGGCCTGAAAGACGGCCAACGCGTTAGCTATGTTGTGGTAGAAAGTGACAAGGGACCCCAGGCTGAGGAAGTAGAGGGCCTCTAGGCTTCAGTAGTGCGGTGGTGGGGGTTCCGCCTCTGCTGCCGCTGGCGACTGGTGCGATTGTTGCGCAGACTGCTCCTTGAGCAACTCCCATTGGCGCTGTAATACAGCCAGTTGCTCCTGTTGCTTGATAAGCGCCTGGTTCAACTCGCTGATGGCGGCTTCCTGAAACGCCATCTGTGTCTGCAACTCTACGACTTGCGCCTGCAACTGTTCACTCACCGGTCACTCCCTCCCGCCCTGAAACCACGCTATTATAGCGCCTCCCGACAACGGCGGATTCAATCTGTGGCAAAATCAGGCAAATCATCCAGCAGACTCGTCTATTCAACCGAATCCGGGCGGTTGTGCCCCCAGTGCCACCGTCGCCTGGACGCCTGCGTGTGCGGCAAAGACCGGCCCGCCGCGGTCGGTGACGGCATAGTGCGCATTCGCCGCGAAACCAAGGGTAGAGGCGGTAAAGCCGTTACGGTAATAAGCGGCATTCCGCTGGCGGCAACAGCCCTCAAAGATCTCGCCAGGCAACTCAAAAAACGCTGTGGCGTGGGCGGCAGTGCCAAGGATGAGAGCATCGAAATACAGGGAGACCAGCGCCAGGTACTGAAAATGGAACTGGAGAAGCGCGGCTACACGGTCAAGCTGTCCGGGGGATAAACTGCTCATCTGCCACCGAGTTACGAGTCTTTTCCATAAAATAGTTAAATAAACCTCTATAAGCCGTTATTTTTATTTGATTTTTGGTTTTTATATGCTAAAAATGACAATCAGTAACAGGCACACCCGGCAAGTCGCTAGTAATAAGTGTCCACCGGTAGCAAGACCATTAGAAGAATAGAACACGAGTGAAATAAAAAGCGTATTGGCTAGCATTCCCTGAGAGGTAATCAGCTATGTATGTTACTGCAGAACACCTGAAGGAACAGGTGATTCAACCTACCCTGAAGTACCTGGGCGCATGGACAGCCGCCACCGAAAACTTTCTCCTGTCAGCAGCAACCGACGCACCCGACCTGGGTTTGTTCTCCCTTCGCAATGACGGCCTCGGCATTTTCCATATCACCTCGTCGCAACACCGTGATATCTGGGATAAATACCTGGCTTTCAATCCCGACCTGGCTTCGCGTATACGCGGATTGGCCAGTCAGCGAGCGTTCTTGAGCGATCCCGATAGTGAGTTGCAGACCAATCTCAGCTATTGCACAGCCATAGCCTGGTTGCTCTACGACCGGTCAAATTTGAGTGCCGTGGCGGCTCAAGTGACGGACGTAAGCGCCACCGCCTAAGTGGTGCCGGGCAAGGCAGCCCTGATTGCATCCGGCAGGAACTGGAGATCTTCGGGGCGATCAATATCTGGCACAGGTTCCTGCAGGCGATAGCTCCAACCCAGCCTATCCAATACGGCCAGCGTTTCTGCCAGTACCGTATGCTCGCCCCAGTGAATTCCCTCAAACAACTCCGCTGCAAAACGTCGCAGGCCCAACAATACGTAGCCTCCATCCAGGGCTGGACCCAACACGACATCCGCTTCAGAGAGGCTGTCTAGCGCACTGCTGAGGTAGTCACTGTCTATAGACGGCGCGTCACTGCCCACCAGGATCACAGCATCGTGCTCACCCAGACCCTGCTTGCATATGTGAGCCATGCGCTGCCCCAGGTCACCTCCTTGTTGTATCAGTACGTCGCTGATTCCAAATGTTCTGCAACGACGAAATAGCGCCGCCTCGGGATCACCATCCACCCACAGCTGAACGGTGCCTGCTGCACTGCCACACAACATGGTGCAGACATGTTCAACCATCAGTTCATGTAGTTGCGCGGCCTGCAGTGCCGACAGATGGGGCTGTAAACGGGTTTTGACCAGGCCTGGCACCGGCTCACGGGCCAGCTGCGCAAGCAAAACCGGCTTTTTATCCATAGTAACTGCGCGCCAGGCGATCCGGAGCCACTCCCAGCCAGTAGGCCAGTCGCAGGCGCCACATGGTTAATACCGTGGTCCAAACCCCATAGCGCTCCCAGCGGCGACTGGAGCTTACTACCGGGGGGCTGGCAATATCCGGCGCTGCTATGCGGCGCAGGCGTTTGCACAACTCTATATCTTCCATGAGCGGAATATCCGCATAGCCGCCCAACTCATCCCATAGCGGCCGACACAGAAAGATCGCCTGGTCGCCGGTGGCTATGCGGGTACGGCGTGATCGAACATTCATAAACCATTCGATGATACGCAGTCGATAATCCGTTCCACTGAGCCTGATAGTAAAAAAGCCCCAGCGCGCTGTTCCGGCAAGCTGGCCGATGAACTCACCCGGGCGGCACGTCAACTGCGTGTCGCAGTGCAAAAACAACAGGTAATCTGCCTGTGCATGGGCGGCACCAGCATTCATCTGCGCGGCTCTGCCAGCGTCGGTAGTTAGTAGCAACTGATCGCAGTGGCCGCGGGCCATGCGGACTGTTGCGTCACTGCTGCCACCATCCACCACAATAATTTCGGCGAACTCCCGCCAGGGTGACAGGTGCCTGAGGAAGGCGGTGACCGAATCGGCCTCGTTAAGTACAGGAATTATAATGCTGAGTCCCTTCTTTGTTACCAGGGGTTCAGCCATCAAGAGCGCCATCCAGGGCACCACCGCAGCTACTGCCCTGCCCGGCCGTACAACCGTAACAATGCTCTCCGGTGAGAATGGCGGCGGTTTGTATCGCATCATCCCGCAACAGGTCACTGATATGTACGCGGCCATCGCTGGCCAGTATCGGCATCTCCAGCATCTGGTTGAAATCACAATCGTAGACAAATCCCTGCCAGTCGATGCTGATCAGGCTGCGACACATTACCGTTTGCAGATTGTCGGCATTGTAGTTATCGCGCAGCAATGTCATATAAGAATGATACTCACCACTGGACAACAGGATCGCGCCAAAACGACTGATGGGCATATTGGTGATAGTAAATAACTCATTGAAAACAATACCGTAGCGACTGCCCAGTTCGCGCTTGTAATCTGCCTCCAGAGCCTGTTGCGGCGGTGGTAAAACCGGGCCAATCGGATTGTAAACCAGGTGCAATTTCAAATCGTCCTGCTTTCCATAGCCAAGTTCATTGAGCTCATGAATTGCCCGAATACTGTCGTCGTACACACCTTTGCCCCGTTGCTGCTCAACGTTTTTCTCCAGGTAGCAGGGCAGTGAGGCGGTGATGGTAACGGTCTGATCCGCCAGGAAGCGCGCCAGTCCTTCCTGCCCGGGTTCAAACAGAATGGTCAGATTACAGCGATCGATAACCTCTATGCCGCGCTCCCGGGCCGCAAAAACCAGCCGCCTGAAGTGGAGATTGAGCTCGGGGGCGCCGCCGGTAAGATCCAGGCTCTGCGGCCGCAGGTCATCCAGCAGCTCAATCAGTTGATCGATGGTGGCGGCGTCCATCGATTCGGTACGCTGCGGCCCGGCATTGACATGACAGTGCACGCAACTGAGATTACACACATAGCCGAGGTTGACCTGCAGGGTCGAAATTGCCTCCCTGCGAATGGGAGGGAAATCAGTTTCCAGCAATAACGGGCGAGTATCCAGCATCGGTCTATAATACCCTGATGCGCGAAAATGTTAACCCCGACGTTTACGTGTGCGCACTATTGACAGAAATGGTCACCCTGATTCAGTCCGCCCTGGCGATGGAACAGGAACACGATTTCGATACCCGTATCGCCCTCTGTAAAGAGCGTCTCGATGACGAGCAGATTCGTGAAACCATTGGGCTGTTGGCCTACCTGGCCCGCATCGACGGTTGAAGAAGATGTATTTGCGCGTGTTTGTGTAGGCCTTGGCGTCACGGTGACCGAGGGCAAGGTCGAAATCGTCCGCTAAGGTCTGGGGTCAGATTACATCAGCTCGTCAGCGATGATATCCAGTGCCTCTGGCTGCATGGCTCCTACTATCGGCAGCTGTACCTCACCGCGTTCACCGGCCGCCCGCCAGGCTTTACAGCCCTCACGAATTTTCTCCTCCGGCCCAATCAGGTGCACCGCGTTCACCAGTTCATCCGGGACCGCCGCCGCTGCCTCTTCTTTCTTGCCGTCCAGAAACAGGTCCTGGATCTTTACCGCCGCCTCTTCAAAGCCCAGCCGCTTGGCGTAGTCGTTATAAAAGTTTTTACCGCGTGCGCCCATACCACCAATATACAGCGCCATATTTGCCTTCACCGGAATAGACATTTGCTCATAATCACCCACTATGCAGGTCAGTGCCGGCGCCACGGTAAAATCTGCCAGGCTCTTGCCATGGGCGGCTTTGGCGATACCTGCCTCCACATGGTCCAGCACCAGGCTCTGGGTGCGCTTGGGATCCAGCATCATGGGAAATACACCATCGGCCACCTCACCAGCGCAGCGCAGGCCGTTGGGGCTGATTGAGGCGGTATAGATAGGGATATCCGGATTGCCGTGCAGGATACTCTTGAGCGGTTTACCCAGCCCGCTGCTGCCCTCCTCCAGGTTGGGCACATGGTAATACTCGCCCTGATATTCCAACGGCTTTTCCCGCGCAAAAATAGCCCGGATGATGGCGATATACTCCCTGGTGCGGGTCAGTGGTTTGCCGTAAGGCACACCGTGCCAACCCTCAGCGACCTGCGGGCCGGAGGGTCCGAGTCCAAGTATGAAGCGCCCCTCGGAAAGATGATCCAGGGTCATGGCCGTCATCGCGGTCATGGCCGGTGAGCGCGCCGGCATTTGCATGATGGCCGTGCCCACTTTTATTTTGCTGGTCTGGGCCAGTATCCAGGAGGCCAGGCTAACCGCATCACTGCCATAGGCCTCCGCTGTCCACACCGAATCAAAACCCAGGTTTTCCGCGTGGTGAATAAGATCCATATTCACGCGGGCATGGGGCCCGAACATCATGTGGCTTAATCCGAGCTTCATTGTGTTTCTCCCTGTCAATTATTGTCCGCGTGCACCAGTTCCAGCTGTCCGCGCTTGCGTTCTACCCGGTGGATGATCTCTACGTTCATCGCCTCAGCCCCACCCACTCGGGCAAGTAATTCGTCGACACTCTGACGTGCCCCGTCATCAAGCGAGTGATAGTGGTCGCTACTGCGCTGAAACATCCACTGGGAAAAGCTGTTAACCAGGCGCTCACCGGTGGCAGAGCCCGTCTGGAACACATGCATGCCCAGGTAGCGCGGGATATTGTCACCCGGGTGCTCCTCTATATACGCCGCGTTGGCGCGGATAACGTCCATCACGTCGGGCAGAAAATCCCGGCACAGGGTCTGCAATATGGGGATCAGGGTTGCCGGTATCTCATCGTCAGTTAAAAACTCACCCGACAGTGGCTGGGGGTTGTTCATGCGCTGCACCCAGTCGTACACCGCTGGTGCACGCGACTGCATAATAGCTTTGGGCACCGGGTCCCTGCCCAGGTGCGCATACAGGGGGCCCATTAAACCAAAGTCGCCAATACTGGGGCGCGTACCCAGCAAGTAGGGGTATGCAGAGAAATGGGCGTTCAACTGATCGAGGAACTCCAGGTACACCGCCTCGATAGCGGGAATAGTCTGCTCAGTAATGCCCAGCATACCAATGCTACCGCGGAACGGGGCAGAGGTTTTTTCCCCAATCCTGATTTGGTTTTCCCGCGTTTCATGGGGCGCACTCATACTGCCAAATTCACTCATGATAAAGTCGTACTGCTGGTCCAGAACACTCCAGCGGTAGTGCATGGCGGGGATCACCAGCCATTCATCGCCGTACTGTTCCAACAGCAGCGACACCAGGCGCTGGCGCGGGCCGGTCGGATATATACTCACCTGGGGATGTCTGGCCTCGATAAAATCGATAATGTCAGTGGTGTCCTGTACCACCTCGCCGCTGTCTGCCACCACAACCGGCACTATGGGCGCTCCCACATTGGGCAGGATAATGGTCTTGTAGACCTCCCGGTCAGCGGCAAGCTCCTGGTAATCCAGACCCTTGTAACGCATATAGGCGCGCGCCTTGCCGGTAAACAAGGAAAGTTCACCACCGTATAAGGTGTATTCTGTGCCCATCGCAGTCTACCTGTTCAATTTTTTATCAATGTATCCAACCAACGCTCCACATCGGCAAACACTTCCAGACGCTCGGGCTCATTAAAAATTTCATGGTATAGACCCGGATATATTTTCAGGGTCTTGTCGGTGGAGCTGATGTGTTCATGCAGAAAGCGCGAACCCTCTGCTGCCGCCATTGAATCAGCTTCGCCGTGCAGGATCAGCATCGGCACAAAAATTTCTGCCGCCCTGGCCTGCACTGTATCCATGGTGGCAAATAACTCTGCTACCAGCCGCGCCGATAATTTTCCGCTGAAATTAAGCGGATCATTCAGGTATTTCTCTACCTCCGCCGGATCACGACTGACGCCACTGGCATCCAACTGCAGTACTCCCATGTTGGGCGCCACCAGCGAGAAAAATTTAATTAACAAAATTTGCAGGAAAGGCGGTTGCAATTCAGTCTTGATGGCCGGCCCGGACAGTATGCAACCAACGAAGGCATCCTGTTTTTGCAACAGGAAGCTGGTGCTGATCAAACCCCCCAGGCTGTGACCCAGCAGCACCACTGGCAAACCGGCAAAGTCTCGCTCCACCTGTTGTCTGAATATCTCCAGGCTGTCTGTGTAGTCGGTAAACGCCTTTATACAACAGCGCTCGCCATCGCTATGACCGTGACCGTAATGGTCCAGCGCGGCGACTGCATAGCCCAGCCCAACAAAGTGCTGGGCAAAACGTTGGTAGCGGCCACTGTGCTCGGCTGCGCCATGCGCGATCAGTATGACAGCGCGGGCATCCGTGTCTGGCTTCCAGTATTGATAAAAAATAGAAGCGTCCCTGGCCCCCGTGAAATGTCCCTGTGTCTGTTGCATCAGCCCGGCTCCGATTCAGCACCTGCGGTCACCCGCAGCAATCCGCGAAACGCCTGGCGGGCAGTGCCACCCTCGGTAAGCACGCGGTATACATCTTGAGCTATTGGCATTTCTATCTGGTACTGTTGCGCCAGTGCCATCACCGCTGGCGCACTTTTTACGCCTTCCGCCACCATCACCATCTCCTTGATTATTTCGTCAATATGCCTGCCCTTACCCAGCTCCACACCCACATATCGGTTGCGGCTCTGGGCACTGGTACAGGTGGCAATCATGTCCCCCATGCCAGCGAGACCGGCAAAGGTTTCGGCACGTCCGCCCATCGCCACACCCAGCCTGGTCACCTCCGCCAGGCCACGGGTAATCAAGGCTGATCGGGTATTGTCGCCGGCACCCTGGCCATCGCCCATACCAACGGCAATAGCGATAATATTCTTAAGTACGCCCCCCAACTCACAGCCCACTACATCGTCGTTGGTGTAAACCCGGAACAGGCCGCTGCGAAATACCGCCTGTAGTTCACGCACGATGATTTCATCATCCATGGCGATAACCGTCGCCGCTGCCTGTCCTGCCATAATCTCCCGCGCCAGGTTAGGGCCAGTCAGCACGCCAACCGGGTGCCCTGGCAACACCTCCTGAATAATTTCTGTCATACGCATGCCGGTATCTAGTTCCAGGCCCTTGGTCAAACTAATAACCGGCACCCAGGCCCGCAAACAGGGCTTGACCTGTTCCAGCACACTCCGAAAACCCGGTGAGGGGATACCCATAACCAACACATCAATATCAGCGAGGGTTTCTTCTATCGTCCCGGCGGCCTTGAGATTGACAGGCAAGGAGGCACCCGGGAGGTACTTTTCATTGCTGTGCTTGGCGTTTATTTCCGCGACGGTTTCAGCATCCCGTGCCCAAATCGTGATGTCTGTATTGCGTGCAACCAGGGCAGCTACCGTGGTACCCCAGGAACCACCGCCCAACAAACCTACCCGTAAGCCCATATTCACTACCTCCTTTTTATGCTCTTCTTTTTAGTGCTCTTTTTCTTCGCCGGTTTTAGCGCCGCCAATAATTCTGCCAGAGAGCTTTTTAGGCCACTCATAAACACAGTGATGTCCGGCATAATTTCTCGTGTGGAAATTACGTTAAAAGACATTTTCCCCGCATAGCTGGGCGTGGCAATAAACAGTCCCATACCCTCTCCCAGCGGGGCCAGTCCGTAACTACTCACCTGGCGTGCACCATTCATATAGAATTGCTGCTGGGGACCAGGTACATTGGATATAAACAAATTGCACATGCCTGACGCCACCCCAGTGCTCAGCACAAGGCGGCTGACCAGCACCTGGGTTGCCGCCGGCACATGCCGGGTTATATCCGTCATTAACCGCGCCGATACGCCCGACTTGGCCTCTTTACTTTTGCGGGTAGACTGGAAAATGCATTGCAAACGCTCAACCGGATCCGCCACATTAGTATAAATAGCCGTGGTCATAGCAGAAATATGGTTGCCGGAACCCTCGGTATCGGCGGCACCACCCAGCCTGGCGTTAATGGGTACCCATGCCACCAGCGGCTCCTCGGGTAATTCCTTGTGGTGCTGCAAATAGCCGCGCAGCGCCCCACCGCAAACAGCAAGCACCACATCATTAATGGTGCAGCCTGGCACCAGCGGCCTGATCGCCTTGAAATCTGCCAGCGAGAACTCGACCGCATCGAACATCTTATGGGGTGATACAAAGCCGTTAAATCGTGTCTTGGGGACACCGCTCTTGCTCTTGTCTTTGTCCTTGCTGGCAACCGTTTCCCTGGCTGCTCGAAACAGGCCGGGTGTGGCCCGCATCAAGGCATGGGCAATTCGCACCGGCGAGCGCAGGTTATTAACGGCGGCCCGGCGCGCCATATCACGCAGGCTGGGCATCGGGCTGTTGACAGGTTCAATAGCAGTCAGGTCAACTGCCGGGGTTCCCTTGTTATCACTGTCCATCATGGCGGAAAAAAAGCGTACCAGCGAAGCACCGTCAACCGCAGCGTGGTGTATCTTGGTGGCGATGGCGTAGCTACCCTTGCCCAGGCCCTCAATTTTATCCAGCCCCTCCACCACATACATTTCCCACAAGGGCTTATTCATATCCAGTGGGCGCGAATGATAGCGCGCCATATGAATGCAGAACTGCCGCCAGTCCCCCGGATCCGGCAAACGGCCATGACGAAGGTGGTACTCAAGGTCAAAGTACTCGTCATCCACCCAGTAGGGGTAATCCAGTTCCAGCGGCACTCTGACCAGCCGGCGCCGCAACATGGGGCCCGCTCCAAGGCGGGATTCAACATGGGCAATAATGTCCTTAAAACGCACCTTTTTCCCGTTCGGTACCGTGCTGGGATCAAAGGTCGCTATGCTGGTGACATGAGTCAGGTTTTCGGCCGACTCCATATAGAGAAACTGTGCATCCTGGGGGCTAAGCTGTTCCATAACGGGTCCCTTCCCTCAGCGCGGTAGCGCGATGGTTTTGATGATTTCAATGCGGTGAGCCAGTTCACGTAATTCCTGGCTGAGCTGTTTGCGCTTGCGACCGGTTACGACGTCGCCGCCCTTGGTCAAACCCATATTTTCCATCAGCTTAAAGCCGTTCTGGAACAGCAGCTTGCCAATAGACGCCTCACTGCTGATACGTCGCTGCAAATAGGCCTGGCGTCCGTAGGCCAGGCTTTGCGAAATACACTCCTTCTCTTCTAACTCCACATCGTCGGCTTTGCGCGCCAGAACATCGGCCACTACGCGATAAGCTTCGGTAAAAGACAACAGGGTAGTGTGAGCCACCAGTGGCTGAAACTGGGTCAGCAAGTCCTGCGCGGCGTTGCCTCCCCCTGATAGTTTTTCTTCCCAATCGGGTACGTAGCGCGCCAACTCTGCTCTTACCTGGTCCCGGAACTCTTCCGTGGGTGCGTAAAAAAACTCGAACTTGAAAAGGTCCCGCAGGCGCTCGGCCTCAGTCCAGAAAACCGCCAAGCCATTGTCGTTTACGCCCGCCACATGTAACAGCGCCAGTTCGGCAATAGCTTTATCAACAAAGTGGTGAATGGTGGTGTTACGGTAGTAGTTGGCTATAGCGTGTTGTTCTGCCGCAATGGTATAGACAATTTCGGGGCCGCCGTCGTAGCGGGCAATCAGCCCATTGGCTACCAACAATTGCGCCAGGTTTTCCATATTCTCCCGGTTTTCCGGCGCGAAATCGGAAGTAAGACGTATGTTTCTCTTTCGCGCCCAGGCTACCAGTGTATCGATCTGCGACAGCAGTTCCTCCCGGGTCATCGCCCGCGGTGCCGATCCCAGCAAGATCATGGTAGCCAACGACACCAGGGTTATCGGGGTCACCCGATTGGTCTCTACCCCAACCTGGAAGGCAATTTTTTGCAGCGCCAGCCTGTCGTCGGGAGCGGGCGACTCCTCCAGTACTACCGGCTCGCCAAAATCTACATAAATCCGCCCCATGGGCTGACGCAGCCCGCTGAGATAACGCAGAAACCAGCGCAGTGTTTCCGGCGCCTTTACCGCACCCGTTTGCTCCGTGGTCATATCGGCGACATCTCCAATCAGATCGTAGCTGATGGAGATAGGGAAAATATGCAAATTGCGTGCACCGGTAGTATAGGCCGCTTCTGTGACATATTTTAAAAGCCCGTATTTGGGTGGCATCAACTTGCCAACCCGGGAACGTGTGCCCTCAAACGACCAGGAAAACGGAAAGCGTTTTTCCAGCAAATAGCCTATATACAGGCGCAATATCATCTTGTAGAGGGCATTGTCCTTAAAACTGCGGCGAATAAATATGGCGCCAGCGCGACGCGCGACAAACCCCAGACCGGCAAATGCCATATTTACTCCACCCAGGGTGTGGGTGGCGGGAAAATCATTTTCAAAAAAGATGTACTGGGTGGCAAAGCCGTCGATGTACGTCTTATGGCTCCACAACAGCGCCGAGGGATTTTCCCGGGTCAACTGTCTCACCCGCGCCAGGCCCACCTGGTCCAACACCACGTTATTGTGATACCCCAGCGAGAGAATTTTTCGATTGAGCGCCGCCATTACATCCAGCCAGAAAGTTCTGGGTGTGGCAATCAGCTCTTTCATAATCTCGGCCGACTCGATACGCAACTCGGATACGGGTCGGCCCAGTTCAGCGCTTAGCTTTTGCAATTCGGTTTTGAAGCGCACGCTTTCACTGAGGTATTTGGCAACACGGCGCGGCACTTTATAGCGACTGCCCTGCAGCCGTCGTTCGGCAATATCCAGTGCCAGCCCAGCCTGGCCTGCCACGTACTCGCCCAATTGTGCACTGCTGGGTATTTCGCCACGGCGGCTGGTATAGCGTTGTCGCAGCTCTTCCAATGTAGCAGGCGTAGCAACAATGCACTTCGCCCGCTGCGGTGTTTTCTTTAGAATGCGTCGTGCCCGCCCCAGGCCTGGACGGCGTGGATTACCCCACACCAGGTCACGCCAGCGCGGTACCGAATCTTTGGCGTCAATGGAACTCAACCAAACCACGCGCAGAGGGACGATCAGTGTATCCGGAGAGACATCCAGGGATCGCGCCAGAATCATCGTGGGTATATCCTCGGGCGAGCGCGCAATAGGAACCACAACCTGCGAGCTGTTTGCCACGTATTCCTCAGTCCCTGGCTGGGCCGCCAGCCAGTCACGCAGCAGTGACTCTTCAACCCGATGCGCGGCATCCAGTATAAATAGCACCTTCTGGGGTGCGTGTGTTAACCAGGGCGCTGCACTCATTTAGCTGATCCTTTAAGCTTTGGTTTGGCCTTGGGCCTGGCCTTCGATTTGGGTTTTGCTTTGGCTTTAGCTTTAGCCTTGGGCTTTGGCTTGGGTTTGGCTTTCCGCTTGGCCTTGGGTTTTGCCGTCGTTTCAGACTGGCCCAGGGTATCGAGAAACATCTGCCGCACCTCGGCGACATGTTCGTTAATGGTAGCGACGGTCCAGTCACTGGTGTCCACAGCGGGCAATACCTCAACTTCTACGGTGGCCGCACGGAATATAAAATCACCCTTGGGCGCCACGTCCAGTGCATTGTGAATAACGATGGGCACCATGGGAACACCCGCTTGCATGGCGAGGTGAAATGCACCCTTCTTGAAGGGGGCCAGCCTGGGGGACACCGTGCGGGTGCCCTCGGGCGCCAATATGACATTCTTGCCCTCAACCCGCATGGCATCGACCAGCGGCTGCATCGCCTCGATAGCGCTGCTGGAATTTTCACGATCAATCAGCACGGCACCGCCAAATTCCATTACCTGGCCAATAAGAGGGATTTTCTTGATTTCCTTTTTGCCGACACCCGCTATATCGCGCCTGAGCAGGCTCACCATAATTATCACGTCGGCCTTGCTCTGGTGATTAAATACAAATACGGCGGGGCGATGCGCCCACAAATGTTCCTCCCCAATGATATCGAGGTTCAGCCCAATCAGCGCACTGGCCGTATCGGCGAACAGGGAAGCAGAAAAGTTTTGCGCTCGGCGGCGCGAACCCGTTAAGGCCCAGATTGGCAGACCGGCTGCAAAGGAGGTCACCAGGCTGCCGGTGGCAGCGATTGAGCGGGTCCAGTCCATAATTCCCGGGCGACCGCGACTGGCAAAGCGTCGAATCGGCCAGCCACGCTGTTCGGCGGTCGCTGCTAATTTGCGATTGGGATTGAGTGGCCGCGGCTTACCCACTCGCTCCAGCAATTCAATATCGTCGTAACTGTCGGAGTAGAAGAAACTCTGGTCAAGATCAATGCCGTGCTCGGCGGCGAGCCCCTCGGCGGCGGTAACCTTGCCCGGCCCAAAACAGGTGGGCCGCTCTACACCACCGGTAAACTGTCCATCTTTCACTTCCAAATGTGTACACATCACGTGCTCAATGCCCAGGTCCCGTGCGGCAGGCTCTATCTGGTAGGGCGTGGCGGAAGAAATGATGGCAACGGTATGGCCTTTGGCAAGATGCGCCTTTATCAGCGCCCTGGATTCCGGGTAGATCAGTTTGGCGATGTGTTTTATGTATAACTCTTCCCCAAATTCGATGTAACTTTGTTCACTGATGCCGCGCATAAACTGTGAGGTTGCAACCATCATGGCAGAGAAACCCATGTTACCCATGCCGAAACTGGTCATGGCGCCGGCCAGCTCCACAAAATCGCGCGCCGACAAATCCCCGCGCTTTACTTGCTCACGGATAAAAGCAATTGCGGAATAGCCGTATATGACTGTGCCATCAAAATCAAAGAAAGCTCCTATGCCCGGGCCATCCGGCGCAGCTTCTACTTCTGCGACCACCTTTCTGTGTAATGCCATATCAAATCTCTCTGCTACTATCTATCTGTTGTTAAGTTTAGTCCAAACTGCGGCTGAGTTCAGGCCGCGGATTTGGCAAGCATCTTGTCCAGCATATTGCCAAACGCTGTTGCGTCTTGCGCTCCCTGCACCAGATACTGTTGATTTATCACAAAGCAGGGAACCGCCTGAATCCCCTCTTCCGTCCAGCGCTGCTGATCAGATCGCACTGGTTCAGCATAGCGGTTTTCTGCCAACACTGCGGCAGCTTCTTGAGTGGGCAAGCCAAGCTGTTCCACCACTTCCAGCAGCACGCCAGTATCATTCACATCCAGCAGTTTGGTAAAGAAGGCACGAAACAATGCCAACTGAAGTTCTGTTTGCAGGCCCTGTTCTGAAGCCCAGTGCAACAACTGGTGAGCGCGAAAGGTATTGACCATGCGCATGCCCTCAGCGGTATTGAATTCAAATCCCAGCGCTGTGCCCAGTTCAGCCAGTCGCTGACGATTTGACTGGCTTTGCTGCGGGGTGCTTCCATATTTCTGTGCCAGGTGCTCGCGCATATCCTGACCTTCCGCTGGCATCTGTGGATTGAGCTCGAAGGGTAACCAGTGCAGCTCCAACTCGATTTTACCCTCGCGCTCTTGCAGGGCCTTTTGAAACTGCAGAAAACCAATAATGCACCAGGGACACACTACATCGGAGATTAGATCTACACGTAAAGGCATGCGCGGCGGCTCGTTGGTCTGGGTCATATTATTGCTCCTGGGCTATGGCCAGTAACTGATGAATACGCGCGCAAGCCTGGGACAAACTTTGCCGGTCCGCATCTACATCAGTGATCAGTTGAGATAGAAAGGGCGCATCTACCTGCAATTCAGGCAGGGCTTCCGCTGCTGTTGTATAAAACTGCGATACCAGCAGCCGATTATCCAAAATAATTTGCTGACTGGCATCGGCCGATTGCACGATGTCCATGGCTACCCGCTCACGCGACAGCTTACCTGCTTTGACAGCATCGCTATAGCTGCGCAGACTTGCGGGCTGCGCCCGCTGGTCAAATAGTTGTTGAAACAGGCTTTCTACCAGCTGCTCAGTATCAAGTTTGCTGAAGTAGCGGGTGTATTCATCGGATTCAGAAAATGCCTGGATAACAATCTGGTAGGCATCTTCATCATAGCGATAATCCAAAACTCGCTGTGTCCAGTAGGCCAGGCCAGCAGGATCGGCGGGACGGTTGTAGTAAACCAGGTAAGCCTGGATTATGCGCTGCTCTAGGTTGGAAAACTGCCTGCGGGTACAGCTCTGATCGGCATATTCTGCCAGATCTCCCAGGCTGAAAAAAACGTCAGCGGTATGTCCGCTGCTACCCGCTGCTAGCGGCTGCATAGTGCCAGGCCCTGACTCAGAGGATTCGAAAGAAAAGCGTGCCGCAGCCAGCGCCGGCACCGCTGACTCGATATGCACGCGAGGCAGGTACGCCACGCCTCCCTCCTGGGGTTGCAGCGCATAGCGATAATTACGCAAATACAGTGCACCGGATGCCAGCGCCGCCACCCGCTTTAGTAGCAGTTCGACATCAACAGCATCACCGTAGTGCGGCACAACGTATCGCACTCGCACACTATCGCCCGGGCTCAATGTGGGGAGTACCAATTTGGGCAGCGTGCCAGCCATGCCATCGACACCGTACTGGGCCCATTCAAGCTGCACCAGGTCGTGATCATTATCACTACTATAAGCAATCTCAAAATCGACGGTGAGCAGGGAATCCTGCGGCAGGGAAACTCGATGGTGTGCAATGGCCAAATTGTCACCAGCAGCTGCCAGGTCATGATTCTCTTCCGCCACCAGCACATGCCAATCGCTGGAATCCCGAAATCGATACAGGGAATGTAGCAGGCGCTGCCAAAAGAACTGGTACCGGTCGTCAAAGTCTTCATTCAAGGACTCGTAGTTGCGCTCAAACAATCGCCCCGAGGTTGATTGCATGGTCACGCATTCCTTGGCCAGGTTGGAACCATCCCGCGCCACACGACGGGTGCAGGAGTGCACCAGTCCATCAGTATCCACCATCTTCAAGGTGGAGCTGGCCAGCATGAACGAGCGACTGTCGTCGTGCTGTCGAAACACAGACCGGCCCAGATGTGTACGCTGCGCCGGGAACAGGCCCAGGTAATCGAGAATACTATTGGCAATGTCTATCGAGCTGAATATCTCATCGGTTTGTCCCGCTGCCAGGTCAGGCGCCAGCGCAAACAGCAGGCCCCAGTTTTGACCCAACCAGTGACCGGGGATGCCGTGCGACTCATCGTTGGTCACTATGACCAGGGTGTCTTCCAGCAAGCCAAGCTCCCGCAGCCGCTGCAGGAAGTTATCAAGGGCCACATCTGCCGCTACGACCGCCGCCGCACGGGGGTCACCATATTTTTCTATTTGCTGCGCCGTTACCGCATAGGGGTAATGGGTACCCACCGTAAGCAGGGTCGCAAAAAATGGTTTGTCCTGCGCTTGCAAGGCTTGCAGGCGCGGCACCGTCTGCTGAAAAAATGTGTCGTCATCCGGGCCCCAGGAAAAACCTGTATCCCATTTTACACGGCTCTCGGTAAAACCCTCTTTGCCCACAAGCTGTGCAAATCCCAACTGGGGCATAACCAGGTGTTTGGACATAAACTGCAAATCGGCTGCCTGGAAATAGGCCGTGTTAAAACCAGCACGGGACAATATGTGTGGCAGGCACTGCTCGGCCGCCGCATCAACATTGAGAATTTGCATGGCTTTTGGATGCCCGCCATCCAGGCGTGGATAATCTCCGCACAACATGGCGTAGAGACCCCGGTTGGTCTGCCGTGCATGCACCAGGAAGTCCGGCACTAGCCAGCCGCGCTCTGCCCACTGTCCGGCGTGCACCATGGATACCGGCAGTTTTTCATCATTGGCCGCCGCAACCTGTGGCAGGTAGGCGCCGTGTACACCCTCGATGACCAGCAACAGCACATTTTTTGCCGCGCCCAAAGCAAACCTGGAATGTCCCGGCGTTTCTTCCGGTTCGTCAAAATCACCGCCGGCGACAAATGTATCGGTAGCTGAGAGATCGGCCAGCAGCTCTGCAACGTGTAGTGGCACCAGCCCCATATTTGACCACTGGGGCAAACGAGTGGCACTGGCCTGCACTAGCAGCAACAACAAACACGAACCAATAAGCATTGCATGCGATGTCACACTCCACGGCGGGCCCCGTTGACGCCAGCAAAACCTGACCAGGTAAGCAGCCGCCAACAGCGCGAGCGGTGTGGCAATCACTATCAGCCACAATTGGTCGGCGAGTGTGGCCTGCAGGAATTGAGGATCAACAAGATAGCCCAGGTCACGATAGTCCACCGCACTGCCCATGGCCTGCAGGAAGGCAAGATTGCCCAGGTAGACGATCGCCCACAGTACCCACAGTACCAATGCCACACTCCAGTGCAGGCGGGAGCAGATCAGCGCCAACAACAGGGCCGACACAACATCTGCAAACCAGGCTTCCCAGCCCGATACATAGCCACTGTTAAGCAGGGCGATACGCGCCAGCAGTGCCAGTGATAAAAACAGAGCAAAAAGGCTTAACAGCCGCATGTTTCCTTACCTGCGGTGAGCAAACTGTGGATGAGGGATGAGGGATGACCGGTGATACTACTATAAAATAAAATGTATTACATTATTTGACTTTTGTATTACATTAGTAATACATTGCGTTCATCACGCATTATAGCAATGGAGTAACACATGCCAAAAACCACCAAGGCCAGTGCACGCAAACCGCGGCAGACCAAAGACAAGGTGCTGCAGGCGCGCATTCCCGAAGAACTGGACGAAGAGTTACGCGGCCGCGCCGAAAAGTTGGGATTGTCGGTTTCAACCGTCGTACGCAATGTTCTGTTCAACACCTTTAACCTGGTTGAGGGAGTGGTAGCAGACAGCGCGCAACTGGCCCGGGTCTTTAAAGAAACCGAGACTTCCAATAGCGAAGCAGACGTAATCGGCTGGCAGGAAGCGGTATTGAACCTCAATGGAATCTGCGACACGTGCAACGCCATCCTCAAAACAGGCCAACGCGCCGCGGTCGGCGTACCCGCCCAGGCGCGCCCGGTAATACTGTGCCTGGACTGCCTGGCCAGCCTATCTGACGACAACCCAGCGAAGAAAAACACATGAAGACATCAAACCAGGTTTTACAAGGGATCTCAGGACTGGCATTCGACGCCATAACGGGAATCACCAATATTGTTGAACGCATGCACGAAACCATAGCCGGCACCGCCCTGCCCGCCGATACCAGCCAACCACACGGTTTTATCGCCGCTACCGTGTACTCGACGATCAGGTCGGTACAGGGCGTAATGCGTGGAGGCATTGACCTGGCCCTGGGCGCCCTACCCTCCGCGGCAAGCATACCGCTACCATCCAACGCCGAAATCCGCACAACGGCCGCACTCAATGGTGTCTTTGGTGATCATCTGGAAGCCAGCGGCAATCCGCTCGCCACAGACATGACCCTGATGACTCCCACACATGCACTTAGCCTGGATAGTGAAGCCCTGGCGCTGGCTCTACCCCAGGCCAGCCCTCACCTGGTAATACTGGTACACGGACTGAGCCTGTCGGAACTGGGTTGGAACCGCAATGGAGCAGCCTCCGTAGGCAGTCGACTGCAGGATGAACTGGGTTGTACCCCGCTGTATTTGCGCTATAACAGCGGTCGCCATATTTCTACCAACGGCCAGGAATTTGAACAACAATTGGAACAGTTGTGCCAGGCCTGGCCAGTGCCATTACAATCCCTGTCGCTGATCGGCCACAGCATGGGCGGCCTGGTCATTCGCAGCGCCTGTTGTTATGGCCAGCGCAATCAAAGCCGCTGGTTACAACATTTGCAGCGAGTGGCTTGCCTGGGCTCCCCGCACCACGGCTCCCCGCTGGAAAAGGCCGGCCACGCGCTTGATGTGTTTATGCAAAAAATTCCCTATACAGCGCCCTTGGCTTTTGCCCGGCATCGTAGCGCTGGCATCAAGGACCTGCGTCACGGCGATCTTCTCGATGAGGATTGGCAGGGCCACGACCTGGACCAACCCCGCCCTGCCCCCCACAAGGTTGTTCCCCTGTTACCCGGGGTCGACTATTACTTCGCTGCCGCCAGCCTGGGCAAGCATCACGACGATCCGTTGGGACACTTACTGGGAGACCTGCTGGTTCGCAAGGACAGCGCCATGGGCGCGCATGACGATGAGCTTCGCAAGCTGAATATCAAAGCAGAAAACTGCCGGGTTTTTCACGAGAAAAACCATTTCGACCTGATAGATGACGAACAGGTACAGCAGCAGATAGTCGACTGGTTTAGCGCCTAGTGTACGACGTAATTGTACTCGGCGCTGGTGCGGCCGGACTGATGTGTGCCTTTACCGCCGCCCAGCGGGGCCGGCGGGTACTGGTGCTGGAAAAATCCAATAAAGTTGGCAAGAAAATTTTGATGTCCGGCGGCGGCCGCTGCAACTTTACCAACTTGTATGTCAGTGCCGAAAACTTTACTTCTACAAACCCGCACTTCTGTAAGTCCGCGTTGAATGGCTACAGCCAATGGGATTTTATCGCCATGGTAGAGCGCCACCAGATTGAATATGAAGAGCGCAAGCACGGACAATTATTTTGTGTGCACTCTGCCAAAAACATCCTGGCCATGCTGACCGGGGAGTGTGAATTGGCAGGCGTCCGTATAGAAACTGACAGCGACCTGATCAGCCTTGGCAATGACGATAAAGGCGGCTACCAGTTGGATATCACACAGGGACGCCAGCAACGCAGCCTTGGCTGCCAGTCACTGGTCGTCGCCACGGGCGCCCTGTCGATTCCGACCCTGGGCGGTAGTGCCCAGGGTTACCACATCGCCGAGCAATATGGCCTGCCGGTATTGCCACGTAGCGCTGGCCTGGTGCCGTTTATGTTCAGTGACGCCACCAGGTCATTGTGTGAGCGATTGTCTGGCCTTTCGCTCAGGGCTGAGGTCAGCTGTGGCCCACAATCCTTTACCGAGGCGCTGCTATTTACCCATCGTGGTATGAGTGGCCCGGTCATTTTGCAAATTTCCAACTACTGGCAGCCTGGCGATAAAATAAGTATTAGGCTGTTACCCGATATTGACGCCGTGGCCTGGTTGTTGGATAAAAAAAGTGTCTCTGGCAACAGCCGCCTGAAGAGTGTGCTACAGGGAGAGTTGCCGAAGGCGCTGGTTGCTGAATTACAGGCCCTGTGGTGGCCAGGGTTGGGAGAACGCCCACTGGCTGAATTCAGTGACAAACAGCTACAGGAACTGGGAGAACAACTCAATCAATGGGTAGTGAAACCTTCCAGCACAGAAGGCTACAGAACCGCCGAGGTCACCCTGAGTGGCGTAGATACCGACGCAATAAGTTCCAAGACTATGGAAGTGAAAAAACAGCCGGGGCTGTATTTTATCGGTGAGGTAGTCGATGTGAGTGGACAGCTGGGTGGATTCAATTTTCAATGGGCCTGGTCTTCTGGGTACACTGCTGGCCAGTATGCTTAGACTCAACGAAATAAAACTACCGCTGGATCACAGCGATGACGACTTACCGGCGGCGATTGCAAAAAAGCTGGCCATAGCGGCGCATGAAATAAATAGTTTTTCGGTATTCAAACGCAGCTACGATGCCCGCAACAAAGCCAACATACGGCTGATTTACCAGCTGGATGTGGCGCTTGATGCGGCACTGGAAGAAAAGCTGCTGGAGAAATTTAGCCAGCAATCCTTCTGCCGGCCCAGCCCTGACACCGCTTATCATTTTGTGGCGCAAGCCGACACAGACTTTCCCGGTAGCGGGCAACAACGTCCCATCGTTATCGGCTTCGGGCCCTGCGGCATCCTGGCCGCCCTGCTGCTGGCACAAATGGGACTGCGCCCCATCGTGCTGGAACGCGGCACCGAGGTTCGCCAGCGCACCAAAGACACCTGGAATTTCTGGAGAAACCGCAAGCTCAATACCGAATCGAATGTACAGTTTGGCGAGGGCGGCGCCGGTACATTCTCTGACGGCAAACTCTACAGCCAGGTGAAGGACAAACGTCATTTGGGACGCAAGGTGCTTACCGAATTTGTAAAGGCCGGTGCGCCGGATGAAATCCTGGTACTGAGCAAACCACATATAGGCACTTTCAAGCTGGTTACCATGGTCGAGAAAATGCGCGCCGAGATTATCCGCCTGGGTGGCGAGGTACGCTTTGAACAAAAGGTTGAAACGCTGCACTGTGAGCCCGTTGATGCGCATCAGCAGCAGGTGACCGGCGTCACCCTGGCCAGTGGTGAAACTTTGCACAGCCAACATATTGTTCTGGCAGTGGGTCACAGCGCCCGCGACACCTTCCAGATGCTGCTGGATCAGCAGGTAACTATGGAAGCCAAACCCTTTTCCATAGGCTTTCGAATCGAGCACCCCCAGTCGCTGATCGATAAAGCGCGCTTCGGCAAATTTGCCGGCCACCCTACCCTGGGCGCCGCTGACTACAAGCTGGTACATCACTGCGCCAACGGCCGCAGTGTGTACAGCTTTTGTATGTGCCCGGGCGGCACCGTGGTAGCGGCGACCTCCGAGGAAGGCACCGTGGTTACCAATGGCATGTCACAGTATTCACGCAACGAGAGAAACGCCAACTCAGCAATTGTGGTGGGCATAACGCCAGAACAGGACTACCCCGAGCATGTGTTAGCCGGCATTGATCTACAGCGCAAGCTGGAAACGCTGGCCTTTCAGCTGGGCGGTGAAGATTACAGCGCGCCAGCCCAGTTAGTGGGTGATTTCCTCAGAGATCAGCCTTCGACGGCGATCTCAACAACGGCGCCCTCTTCCCAGCCCGGTATCAAGCTCGGAGATTTATCCCAGGCACTGCCACCCTACGCCATCGAGGCCATTCGCGAAGCCATCCCCGCTTTCGATAAACAGATCAAGGGTTTCGCGATGGACGAGGCCCTGTTAACCGGCGTGGAAACCCGCACCTCCTCGCCCATCTGTATAAAACGCGGCAAGGATTTTCAGAGTATCAATACCACTGGATTGTATCCGGCAGGCGAGGGGGCTGGCTATGCCGGCGGTATCTTGTCGGCCAGCATAGATGGCATTAAAGTCGCAGAGGCCATAGCATCGTCCCTGTTGCTAGCCGGTACTGATCAATGATGGAGCTTTTCATTTTGCTGGGCTTGAAAATTCTGTCCGGGTTGAAGTTTGCCGATGGCCAATGGGATTCTCGGTGTTGGGGCGCACCATGTACTGGCAACGGGCCCCCGCTTTTCGCCACAACATGCAGACCCTGTTGGAGCCGCTAGTCCTGCTCAGTCAACACTGAAATCGCTTTGGCGATCGATCCATGCGTGGCGCCGTTCGTCAAGGATGCGCTGTTGAAGCGGAAGAAAGTCGGCCGAGTCCACCAAGTGACGGCACAGCGCGCTTGCATATACAGCGGGCTCCCCCATAATCCGTCGACCTTTAAAAACCTGTCCTGTAATGGGTTCTGCTGAATAAAACAAGTCAACGATATCCACAGGACGGCCAGTTTTCATACTCACCGCCTCGATAATGCGCATTTTTAGTTCTGCTGAGATGGGCTCGACTGCCAGTAGCGCAAGATCGATGTCGCTGCGCTCCGTAGCGCTGCCATCAGCCATTGAACCAAACAGAACCGCGAGGCGAAGTTCCTTAAAATCCCCGAGTATGGTCGCCAATTGTGTATCAAGTGTAAGCATTGTTGCATTGTAACCGCTTGAATCTGCAATGAATATCCCAAAGTAATGAACGGACGCAGATGTATTTTGTGGATAAACGCCGTGCGGGGTATGATTGCGCCTGCATACAAACACCAGCAGTAATACCGTTCATGTCACTTATCGCCGACTTCAGCCAACAGCTGGCAGCCCTGATTCCCACCATCAGCACAGAAAAATTTAGCGGACAGCTAATAACGCTGTTCAAGGCGTTGCTGCCCGTGAGTGATGCGACCATCATTCACTATCCCGATACAGCGCTGCCCATCATCGAGTACTTCGAACCGGGTGAAGATGGCAGCTCCCACCTGGATTTGTTCGAACGGGGCGCGTTCTTGCTGGACCCTTATTACCAGGCCGCTGCCACCCATAGAAAATTTGGTTTCTTCCAACTGGGCGACCTCGCGCCGGAGGGCTTTCTCGACAGCGAATATTACAAAACTTTCTACCATCACTCTGATTACCTTGACGAATGCGGCTACCTGGTAGCGACCACAGGAGATGGTTTTGTCAACATCTCCCTGGCCCGGGCCAGCGATCGTGCGCCCTTTGGCAAGAAGCAGCTGCAGTTGCTGGACGAGATCTCCCCGCTGATAAGCCAGCTCTGCCAGCAGCACTGGGATCAGCCCACCGAAGCGCAGCAGGCAACACAAAACCTGCGCGGACAGCTAAACGCGGCCCTGGGAGCCTTCGGCAGCAGCCTGCTAACGGACCGGGAAACCCAGGTTATCAACCTGATATTACACGGGCACAGCACCAGGACCCTGGCCGACAAGCTGAGCATCTCCATGGAGACGGTTAAACTGCATCGCAAACACGCCTATGCCAAACTGGGCATAGGATCCCAGGCAGAATTGTTCTACCTGTTTCTGGATTCTCTGATGAGCGCCCGGAATTATGCAGGCGGTGATGCCCTTGAAGCCTATCTATAACGGAAGAGTCAGCTAGCCTGGACGCGGGACGCTCTCATATACAGGAACTGCAGGGCCAGTGAGGCTCCTGCCAGGGCGGTGATAGCGGCACTATCATAGGCCGGCGATACCTCCACCACATCAAAGCCGACAATATTCAGATCGGCTATTCCCTCCAGAATTTGCAGTGCCCGGCTGGTAGTTAAACCACCTACCACCGGTGTCCCTGTGCCCGGCGCATAGGCCGGGTCCAGGGCATCGATATCGAAGGTCAGGTAAGCGGGGTTATCACCCACCCGCGCCCGAATAGCCGAGACGGTCTGCTCGATGCTCTGCTCATTGGCCTGATGTGCATTGATGACCTCAAACTCATGATTCGGATAGTCATACTCGGTGCGGATACCTATTTGTATGGACCGCGCCGGGTCGATTAATCCTTCCTTCGGTGCACGAAAGAACATACAACCGTGATTGTATTTCTCTTCCTCGTCGTAGGCATCCGTATGGGCGTCAAAATGAATCAATGACAGTTTGCCATGGGTGCTGGCGTGACCGCGCAACAATGGCAGGGTCACAAAATGATCACCCCCAAAGCTAACCAGGGTCTTGCCCGCAGCGGTGATTGCGGTGGCGTGAGCCTCTACCTGCTTGAGCATGTCCTCACTGTCGCCCCACAGGAATTGCACATCACCGTAATCGACCACCTTGAGCCTGTCGGGCAGAGCGAATCTCCAGGGCCAGCGCTGCTCTTCCCAGCGCAGGTTGGCGCTGGCCTGGCGAATGGCATTGGGGCCGCCACGGGTGCCGGCACGACCACTGGTACCCAGGTCGTAGGGAACACCCATAACCATGGCATTAATACTGTCATCGCCCAGGTCACGGCTCAGTGGCAGACCCAGGTAGCTGAATATATTGGCGTACATGGACGTATCGTCCACCGGTACCATTGAATCATTCACGGTTTTTAGGCTCCGGGTTTTATGACTGGCTAAAGGTGTGTTCCATACTCCAGCGGCGTAACGGTTCTGTCAAACGCACTCAAAAAACACCACTTTAGGGTTAAATCAATCTTGTTGTAACTGTGGCACGCTATTAAACCTTGAGGTTTAGCGCCCGCGCGTCATGGAGACCGAAATTATGAATACGCAAGTTACTAATACAATCGCTCTGCAAACACTGGACCAGTCCCACCATTTGCACCCGTTTACGGACCTGCAAGCCTACAGCAAGGATGGCGGTCGTATTATCTCCCGCGCCGAACATATCTACATCTATGATTCAGAGGGCAAGCAGATTCTGGATGGGATGTCGGGTCTGTGGTGTTGCAACCTCGGTTATACCCAGCCCGCCATCGCTGAAGCGGTATACGCCCAACTGCAGGAATTGCCCTACTACAACAATTTTTTCAATTGCTCCAACCAGCCCTCGTTAGAGATGGCCAAGGCGCTGGTGGATGTTACCCCGGCCCAGTTCAACCATGTGTTTTTTACCAACTCCGGCTCGGAAGCCAATGACACCAATATCCGCCTGGTGCACCGCTACTCCGACCTGCGTGGCAAGCCACAGAAGAAACTTATTATCAGCCGCAAAAATGCCTATCACGGCAGCACCATAGCGGCGGCCTCGCTGGGTGGCATGGACTATATGCACAAGCAGTTTGTCGGCCTCACCTATGTGCACCACATTAACCAGCCATACTGGTTCGCCGAGGGCGGCGACCTTGATAAGGACGAATACGGCCTCAAGGTGGCCCGTGAACTGGCAACGAAGATAGACGAACTGGGTGAAGAAAACGTGGTCGCATTTATCGCGGAGCCGATCCAGGGTGCCGGTGGCGTTATCATTCCGCCCGCCACTTACTGGCCAGAAATACAGCGCATATGCGATGAGCGCGACATACTGCTTATCGCCGATGAGGTGATCTGCGGTTTTGGACGCACCGGCGACTGGTTTGCCAGCGAGACCTTTGGCATCAAACCCGACCTGATGACCTTCGCCAAGGCCGTAACCAACGGCTTTATGCCACTGGGCGGCGTAATGGTCGGCGACAAAGTGGCCAAGGTGTTGCTTTCCCACGAGGGCGACTTCGCCCACGGCCTCACCTACTCTGGCCACCCCGCCGCCTGCGCGGCGGGTCTTGCGACTCTGGATATACTCACTAACAGTAATGTGATCGAACAGGCCGCCAGCAGCATCGGACCGCATTTCCAGCAGCGCCTGGCGCAACTGATCGATCATCCAATTGTAGGAGAAGTACGCGGCACCGGCATGTTCGCCGCGCTTGAGCTGGTTAAAGACAAAGCATCCCGGGAACGGCTGGCACCCGAATCAGCGGGCGCCGTATTCTGTCGCAATCACGCGGTTGCCAACGGCCTGATGATACGACAGACCGGTGACGCCATGATTACCGCACCGCCACTGGTATGCAGTATCGAAGAAATTGATATGCTGGTCGACAGGCTGACCATGGCGCTGGATGCCACAGCCGCCCACTACAGTATTTCCTGATACAGGTGAGTAGAGATATGAGCCGCGGTACCCATAAGAAATGTCGAATCGAAGGCAGCGTAGCGCCCGGGTTTGAGTCAGTTCGACAACTGTACGAACACAATATGCATACCCTGGCTGAGGAAAACACCCAACTGTGCATTTACCACAAGGGGACAAGGGTGGTGGATCTCTGGGCCTCGGCAACCAATGACAGCAACTTTTCTCCCGATTCCATAATCACTGTTTTCAGCAGCGGCAAAAGCCTCGAAGCGATCGCTATGGCGTCACTCGTGGGGAAAAAGCTGCTCAACTACGACGACAAAATCACTAAACACTGGCCGGAATTTGGTGCCAATGGCAAGGGCGAGGTAACCATTGCCGAGCTGATGCGCCACGAGGCTGGGCTGGCAAGCTTTAACACCTCCCTCGACCTGGAAGACCTGCGCACCAGCAATATAAAACAGAACAAGGTTGGCAGCATTATTGAGCAGCACCCGCAGAAGTTTGGCACCGGGGGAGCAGGTAAAAGGGAGTATCACGCGCTGACCCGAGGTTGGATTGTGAATGAGGTTTTTCGGCGCGTAGACCCAACAGGCCGAACCATTGGTGAATTTCTCAGCGAGGACATCAGTCGACCCCTGGCAAGCGATGCAATCATCGGGATCAAGGAAGAGGAATTAGGCCGTGTCTCGAAAGTATCGACACTGGGATTAGCCTTTCAGTTTCTGGAGAGTTTGAAACCCAAATTTCTCGGCAGAAAAATCTTTCACAATATCTTCCAGCTTCTTGGCAGACTTATGCGGATGATTCCAGTTTTGCGCAAGGGAACATCGGCCGGTGCCCCACCGCCCTTTAAAGGTATTAGTAGGCTTGGGTTTATTAACAACCCTGACTTTGTCATGGGTGAAACCCCATCTGCCAATGCAAACTGCTCGGCAAGAGGCCTGGCAAAAATTGCTGCGATGATGTCAGCCGGCGGAAAATTTGCAGGTGCCGAGTACTTGACTGAGCACGCCTGGCAGGCCATGCATGATGATGCAGTCAAGGCTGATATGGGAGGGTTGCTACCAACCCGGTTTACCCAGGGAGGCGTCAACCTGTTCACCGAGTGCAACCGGGACAGCAGCAGGCTCGAACACGAGTTCAACGACGGCAGAGAAGGGTTTTATGGCTGGATGGGGTTCGGTGGATCAATTTTTCAATGGCATCCAGAACTGGACATTGGCTTCGCTTTCGTACCGACTTCACTACATGTACTGGACATTCTCAATGAGAGAGGCAAGGTTTATCAGGCGGAAGTGCTGCGCTGCGTACGCAGGACATAGTCGCTAAACCAGGGACTTAAGACCCCCAATAATCGCTGCCACCTGGGCCTCAATGCAGTTCTCGTCAGTGACCTTTGGGCTGTCCGGGTAAACCTCTGTTGTGGTCACACACCTGGCTTGGGTCACACCCATACAAAGCCCCAAAGGGCCGGCCTCGTAGTTGATAACGCCGTGCTGCTGCAAGGGTTCGCCGATAATCCTGCCGTCAATGGGGGGAGCAATATGCGTGACTTTCTCGACCGAGCTGATGATGGACGATTGGAAGTCGAATTCGGGCCGGGATACATCACCAACCGTGTAAAAACCATCGGGGATATCCCAGTTGTCTTGTGTAGCGCCGTCCCGGGCGGCGAGCGCAGGCCTGAACTGGGTGTTGTCGGTATCTGTTGTTTCATGCAAATCGAAATGCGCCAGGAAGTTGATTGCGGCTTTTTGCAGATAGCCCATTACCGCTGCTGCTTCTTCTGAGGGACTATCGGGCCGGAATGAGCGGTTTGTATCTACCGCGCGCGGGTTCCAGCGGTTGATGGTTTCATAGCCCCATGGGCTTACACAGGGCATCACCAGAAAGTTAAACTGATCGGCAAAGCTGCCTGCTTCCGCTTGCAGGAAGCGAATCGCACCTTGCACACCGCTGGTCTCATAACCATGCACTCCACCGGTGATGAAGACGGCAGGCAAATTGAGATCCCATTGCTGTGACTTCACCACGTAGAGTGGGTACCGTCCAGGCACATAAGACAGTTCGCCAAAGCACTCCACTTTAAAGTCGCCTTGCAAGGCTTCGATCTTTGCGACGACTTCGTCAGCATAGATTCGCTGTACCGACTGGGCTTCGAACCAGGCCGTTTTCTCACTTTCGCCCCAGGCCTTGCCCGGCGTGCCTATTGGGTACTCATTTGCTGAATTCATGGCGTGGTCTCTCTGCAAAACTGGCTGCTTAACTGGGTAGTACCGCTGGTACCGGCAAGTGCTAGCATACAGAAATGAGATTACTACTGCTTATACTGGCCCTGATCGGTGGCTGTTCAGAATCCTCGAACCAGAACCTGGCCACACCCGCTGAACCCGTGCTTATGAATCAGTTGCAGTACCTGGGCACACACAATAGCTATCACGTGCAGGCGCGTGACGAGCTTTTTGAGATATTACTGGCCTTTATTCCCGATGTCGCACCGACGCTTGAATACACACATGTTCCACTGACCGAGCAGTTTGAGAGCCAGGGTATCCGACAAATTGAACTCGATGTTTTTTACGACCCTGAAGGTGGCCTGTATTCAGAACACCAGGAACGAACCCTATTTGATGAAGACCCGGCCTCCGGTATTGATGCGTTGAGCGAACCGGGTTTTAAGGTATTGCATGTGCAGGAAATCGACTATGAAACGACCTGCTATACCTTTGTCAGCTGCCTGACGGAAATAAAGCAATGGTCCGATGCCAACCCCGACCACCTGCCCATCATGGTGCTGGTTGAAGCCAAGGATGAGGAGATACCGGATCCGCTCAACCTCGGCTTTGCCATTCCTCTGCCCATTGATGCACAAGCCCTGGACGCCATTGATGCGGAAATTCGCAGCGTATTCCCCGCTGAGCAACTAATATTGCCCGATGATGTGCGCGGCGCTGCGGTGACGCTTGAAATGGCCGTGCTGGAAGCCGGCTGGCCTGCCTTGCCTGCGGCCCGTGGCAAGATAATATTTGCGCTGGATAACGGCGGCCATATCCGGGACCTGTACATTGAAGGTCACACCTCACTGGAGGGCCGGGTATTGTTTACCGATTCTGATCCGGGTACGCCTGAGGCGGCGTTTATCAAGCAGAACAACCCACTGGCGGAACCGGGATTTATAGAAAACCGGGTTAGCGAGGGCTACCTGGTTCGCACCCGTGCCGATGCCGATACGTTACAGGCGCGTAACAATGACACCACACAGCGTGACGCGGCCCTGGCCAGCGGCGCGCATTTCATCAGCACCGACTACCCGGTACCAAACCTGGCATTCAGTGATTACCAGGTCAGCATACCGGGCGGCAATATTGCTCGCTGCAACCCGGTAAACCCGGGCAATTGTACGGAAGATTCCCTGTAGCCCTGGATCGAGGCACGAAGGTTACCGGCGCTCAAACGCTGATCTTTAATGCCGCATAGCCCCGCGCCCAGTGGGACAAGCGCCAGCGGGATTCACTCACCTCATAATTGGGGTAGCGTGCCAACAGCTGGGAAAAATAGGCGCGCGCCTCCAGCCGTGCCAGATGCTGACCAATGCACTTGTGTAAGCCAAAACCCAATGCCAGGTGGTCTTTGTTAGCCCGCTCAATGTCGAAGGTATCCGGGCTGGGGTAATGGTCGGGATCATGGTTGGCGGCGGCAAATACCAGGCTGATTTCAGAGCCGCAGGGAATCACGGTGCCGTGCAGTTCCAGGTCCTCCGTCAGACGTCGCGGCAGCCCCTGGACGGGGGGCTCCATGCGCAGCATTTCCTCTATGGCGCCATCCAGTAATGCGGGGTTATCAATCAGCTTCTGGCGCTGCTCTGGGTAGCGTGCCAGCAGCCCGGTACCGTTTCCCAGCAGATTGATAGTGGTATCAACCCCGGCAAAGCCGAGGCAATTGGCAAAGATGAGCGTTTCCTGCGGGGTCAGTGCGCCGTCGGCCTCCCGGCCCACCAGCCAACTGAGATGATCGTCACCGGGGTTATGCCTCTTCTGTTCAAGCACCTGCTCAATCATGGCGGCAAAATCGTCCAGCACCCGCAACGCGATTTCGGGCTCAGCAGGTTCATCGGATTGGGGGTCAACCCCCATCAGCAGCTCGCCGATCTCGTACCAGCGATCTGCCTCAGACTCGGGAAAGCCGAGGAAACGCGTCATAAACAACTGCGGCAAACGCAAGATCACCGCCTGGTAGAGGTCGACTTCCCCGCCGGTTGGCAACTCGGCAAATAATTCTTCAACGATAGATTCGACCAGCGGGCCCAACTGCGCCACCACGCCACGGGAAAACTCCGGGATAACCTCCTTGCGAACTGTATTGTGCAAGTCGCCGTCGGTGGTTGCCAGGGAGGGAATATAGCTGTGGCCGGTTTCTCCGTTGAGTGTCCCCTCGGGATGACGCAGCAGGTGGCGTACATCGTCGTAACGTGTGATCATCCAGATATTGCGACTGGCATCAAAGTACACCGGGTGATGTTCGCGCAATGTCGCGTAACGTTGGTAGATATCGTTATGGTAATCAGCTGACTGGACGTCGACAATTGAATTCATAGCGGCATTGTTCCTTCACCCGGGGACTGCTGAGTGTACACAAAAACTTGTTCCAGTAACGAGTTGCTTCTATCCTCAAGGAAACGCCACCAGGCCCGCTGTTATGACACACAGACTACTGCTTTGGCTTCCCAACCTGCTCACATCCCTGCGTATCGTGCTGGCATTGCCCATTTGCCTGCTGATTATTTCAGATCAGTATGTGGCGGCGTTGTGGGTTGCCTTGATTGCCGGCATCAGTGATGGATTAGACGGTTGGGCGGCACGGCGCTTGCACGTAACCAGCCGCTTCGGCGCTATTGCCGACCCCCTGGCCGACAAGCTGATGCTCGGCAGTGCCTACCTGGGCTTTGCGATCGCCGGGTTGCTGCCCTGGTGGGTGACGCTGGTAGTCATCGGGCGAGACGTTTTAATTGTTAGCGGCGCACTGGCCTACCACTGGCGCTACGGTCGCTACGCAATGGATCCCAGTCGTTGGGGCAAGTTAAGCACCTTCGTACAAATACTATTCGTCCTGATGCTGCTGGCACAGCAGGTGCAGCCGCTAATTCCAGCACAGTTAGTGCTGTTGGTACGCCATACACTGGTACTGTTGGCATTCATCAGCGCTGCTCACTACTGCACGGTATGGAGCTCTAGAGCACGGGCCCAGTAAGATCGGTTTTGTTATCCAGCTGGCGCACCAGGTTGGCATAAAATCCCGCTTTAGCCATCAGGGCATCATGGGTGCCCCGCTCTATGATGGCGCCCCCGTCCAATACCAGTATCTGGTCAGAATGTTGAATGGTGCTCAGACGATGGGCGATGGCGATAACGGTTTTTTCCTCAAACACATGATCGATGGCCTTTTGTATCAATTGCTCTGTAACAGAATCGACTGAACTGGTTGCTTCATCCAGCATCACCACTTCGCTGCCACCGGCAATGGCACGGGCAAAGGCAATCAACTGAGCCTGCCCGGCCGAAAGGTTGCCACCATTGCCCTGCAACACAAAGTCGTACTTACCAGGCAGGCGCTCGATGAACTGATCGGCATAAACATATCGGGCGGCGTCAATTACCAGCTGGACATTATTCGATGCGCGCTCAAGCCCAATATTGAAGGCGATGCTTTCGTTGAACAGAAAAACCTCTTGCTGCATCAGTGAGAAGAACTTGCCCACCTCCGCCTTGGGAATATCACTCAATTCAATACCATTGAGCTTGATAGAGCCCTGGTAATTACCATAGGTTTTGGTGAGCAAACGCAGTATCGTGGATTTGCCTGAACCGGTACTACCCACCAGGGCTATCTTGTCGCCCCGCTTCAGCTCAAAAGAGACGTCCCGCAAGACATAGGGGCCGTCGGCATTGTATTTGAAACTCACCGACTCAAATTGCACCGAGTGGAAGCTTGCCAGCGCCCGTTGTTGGCTATCTGTCAGCGCCTGCCCGCCGCCGCTGTGCTCACTCTCAGTCTCTTGTTGATAGATTTCCTCAATGTGATCAAAAGCCGCAAAAGCGCGCTGAATAGAGGCCATCTGTGAAGTGAAATCGCGTATCGGCACAAAAATTTTGTCCAGCGTGTTGATAAAACCGACTAACACCCCCAGCGAGATAGTGGCTGCCAAAATTTCTTTGGATCCATACCAGATGATCAAGCCCATGCTGATGGTGGTAATACCTTCGATGATGGAATACAGGGCCGAATCATAAAGGTTTGATTTCGACTGGGCCTGGCAAAAACCTTCGGTATAGCTGCCGTAACGATGCTGGACAGCAGCTTCTGCGTTGTATAGCTGTACGGTTTTAATACCGCTCAGGCACTCTTGCAGATAACCGGTGCCCTGCGACAGCACCACTCGCGCCTGTAAATAGCTATCGCGTAACAAGCGCCGCAACAGTTCGGTAATGTAGTAGATCAAGGGGGCGATAAACAGCAGCACCAGGGTCAGTTTCCAGCTGACAAACAGCAAGAAAATCAACAGCGCCACGGTGACCAATACATCGCGGATCATGCTCAGCAAACCCTGGGTAAAGGATTCGCTAATGGCCTCCAGATCGCTGGTAAGACGGGTCAGCGTCACCCCCGTGGGCGTCTTGTCAAAATAACGCCGCGGGAACTGCAGCACCCGGGAAAACATTTCGGCGCGAATATCGCGTATGGCGTATTGCGCCGCCGACTGCAGCGAATAATTGAACACCGCATCGGATAGAAAGTTGCCGACCAGCACACCCACCAACGCCGCACAGGACCACAACAAACCCTCGCTAACACCCGGCACCAGTTGCTCATCGATGATGCGCATGATCAACCAGGGAAACAGGATGGCGAAGGTCACCGATACCGGGATCAGGCCAACGCCCAGCACCACCTGCTGGCGATAGGGCCGAAAATGCCCCAGAAAACGTGACACCACAGACCAGTGGATTTTCTCGCGGGACTTGTTCACGCTACCACCCCGCCGTCGTGTTGCTGCAACTGCCAGGTCTGTCGATACTCCGCAGAGCTCTGCAACAGCTCCTGATGGCTGCCCTGGGCAACCAGCCGGCCCTCGGCCATCACCAATATAGTGTCAACTTTTTCGAGCACCGTTGCCCGGTGCGAGATGATGAGCGTGGCCGAGCTGCGCGCGTGATCGAATATCTGTTCGAGTAGAAAACGTTCTGTTTCGTTATCAACCGCAGACAGTACATTGTCCAATATGATTAGCTTGCAGGGTGTATACAGCCCACGCGACAAGCTCAGCCGTTGTTTCTGCCCGCCCGATAGCAAAATGCCTTTTTCACCGACCAGTGTCTCCTCTTGCTCGGGAAACAGTTTCACCTCGTCCAGCATGTCGCTCTGGTACAGCACTTGCTCCAACGACAGCGGGCTTTCTATGCCGGCAGAACCAAACTGAATATTCTCGCTGATCGTGTCTGAAAACAGAAAGGGATCCTGGGTAATGGTTCTAACCGCTGTTCTGAGATCCTGGCGTGACAACGCCGTGATGTCCTCGTCATCGATAAATATACAGCCCGCCTCAATGTCCAGATAGCGGTTAAGGCAGTTTACCAGGGTCGTTTTGCCCGCTCCCACCTTGCCAAGAATGCCCACCGTCTGCCCCGGCTTGATCTCGAAGCTGATATTTTTCAGGGCCGCCACATCGCTGCCGGGATAACTATAGCTTAGATTTTCTACTCGAATAGAATGGGAAAACAGCTGCTGGCGCTGCGCTGGCGGCAAGTGTATTTGATCCTGCGGATGCACCGGGCGATCCAGTATGCGGCGCATACTTTCCAGACTGACAATGCCGTTCTGCCAGGCCGAGAACACCATGCCCAGTGAGATAAAGGGCATGGCCAGCAGCGCCGCATAGGACAACAACGCAGTGAGATCACCCAGCGACAGTTGCTGCTGGATCAGGTAGCCGCCACCCACGGCGAGTATTATAACCTTGAGCAATCGATCGGTGTAGGCGATAACCGGCAGCACCACCGTGCGTACCAGGGTCAGGCGCAGGGAGCGATCCAGAATTTTGTCGTTCTCGCGCGCGAATGCATCCTCAGCCCAGCCCTGAATATGGTGCGACTTGATCACCTCTATCCCCGACAGAAAGCCGACCGTGCTGGAAGACATTTGTTGCAGCTCGACCATCCGCACCCGCATCATGCGGCGCATAAACGCGATACCCTTGTGCGCAATCGCAAACGTCACCATCACCGGCAAGATGCAATACAGGGTGAGAGTGGGAGAGATCTGGTACATCTTCATCGGCGTCAGCGACAGCGCAAACAGGATATTAAATACTTGCAACATGACAATGCCGGCCAATGCGCGAACCCCGTTAATGTCGTTATTGACGATACTAATCAAGGTGCCGGTTTCGTGCTCACGGTAAAAACCTGCCTGCATCTGCGTGAGTTTGGCAAAGGCATCGTCCTTTAACTCCCGCTCAATCGCACGCCCGGGATTGAAGAACAAAATGCGCGACACTGTTCGCGTACCCACCATTAGCAGTGCACAAACAATCACCGTGCCAATACTCTGTACCAACAAATCCTGCTGGTCGATTAATGTGTCGCCGCCGAGTAAATCGATGCTCTTACCCAGGTACATGGGAATGGTGACCGCCAACCAGTTGGTGAGAAAGATAAACACGATACCCGCCGCGTAGGACTGCTTGTGATGCAGAATGTAACGGAAGAAAAAGCGCGCGTTGGATTCTCTGACGGTGGCTGGCAATCTGATTCCACTTGGGCAAACGTTGATGCGAAACTGCAGGGGGCACAGTATACAGGCCCTACGACATTCTTTTTATAGTCAATATATATGTTGACTGATAGACATTATAAGTATACATTTATATTGTCTATTATAGGCTTAAGGTAAATATACAGGTTGACTCATGGGGTTTAACAGAATCGTTGCAAAGCACTATAGAGACAAGGTAAACCAGGCTTTTCATCAGCTTGGCAGTCTCTCCATGCCCCCAGAAGGATGGCTGAGAACCGTGCGCCATGCCCTCGGTATGTCCGGCCCGCAAATGGCCAGACGGCTAGGGGTCACAAAAGCTCGCATTTCCAAGGCGGAACAAGACGAGCTGAGAGGCAGCGTCACGCTAAAAACAATGCAGAACATGGCTGCGGCCATGAATTGCCGTTTTGTCTATGCTGTCGTACCCGATCAGGAAATCGAAGAGGTGATTAGAAAGCGCGCCCTTCAAAAGGCGCGCGAGCAGGTCAACAGTGCTTCAACCCATATGGCGCTAGAGGCCCAGGCGCTCACTGGCGAGCAACTTGCCTTTGAAATTGACCGCATCGCCTCTGGGATGCTTGAAAAAATGCCTTCTGATCTATGGAGCGATGCATGAAGGAGGGAATGGATTCCCCCGATGGCGCGACGCCCCTTGATCCCGATGAGATGGAGGGACTTCGCTTTAGCCATGTCGCTACCCGTGGCGAGCTTGACCAGCTAGAGCAGGCCAACATCGTGGATGGAATGGTGTGGCTCAAAAAGAAAAAAGGTCCTGATGTACTCACTGAGGGCTTTGTCTGTGATCTGCACAAACAGCTTTTTGGCAAAGTCTGGAAATGGGCAGGGAGTTTTAGGCACACAGAAAAGCATATTGGGGTTGATCCACTACAGATCGCTATCCAGCTAAGACAGTTGCTCGATGATGCCCGCTATTGGATAGAGAACGATACCTATTCACCTTTAGAACTGGCGGCACGGTTTCATCATAAGCTCGTCTATATTCACCCATTTCCAAACGGAAATGGTCGTCATGGCCGTATCATGGCAGACGCACTCCTGACCAAGCTGATGGACGCACCGGGGATCGACTGGGCTGGAGGCTACAAACTGGAGAGTATGAATGAGCGCCGTGATCAATATATCGCCGCACTTCGAGCGGCAGACGAACATGATTACACGGCCTTGCTCGACTTCGTAGGAGCCTGATTAATTAGAAAAGGGGTCAGACCCCTTTTATGGAATCTCACAGAAAAAATCCGCCTCTATTTTAACGCTGGACGGTGAATTGCAGTGTGTACCAGCGCACCAGGACGGCATGACCATGGAGTATAGGCCGCTGCCACCTGACATCAAAATAAGTATTTGTTCAGGCCCGCTGAAGGCTTTTTT
>SMVA01254508.1_pt1 | contig 36374 bp, 38 predicted proteins | sample 2456451 | NCBI WGS metagenome assembly SMVA01 (sample SAMN11095933, study PRJNA526329) | marine sediment metagenome | biome: Marine sediment; feature: Surficial sediment; material: Deep marine sediment; isolation source: Hadal surficial sediment | place: Pacific Ocean | collected 2014-05 | depth... | reverse complement strand
GGCCAGGCAGATGACATCGAAGTCGGCGGCGCGAAGCGTTTCCTCGCTGAGGACGCGGACGATCGGGTCATCATCGACAACGAGTACGGTCGGTTTCCCGTGTTGTGTCATGCGGACACCTTCCGGGATTCGGTTTCCAGCGCGGCGATGACTTGCTGGTATTCGGAGATGAGATCGTCCTGCAGTGAGCCAATGGTGCTGAGTTCATGCTGCCGGCCGAGCATTTCGAGCTGGCCGCACATTTCAATCAGCCGGATCGCCCCGACGCTCGTGCTCATCGATTTCAGTGCGTGCGCGGCCTCGCGGATCTCGCTGGCATCGAGCGCCGTGATGGCGTCGCACAGGCGTTCCTTCAGCGCCAATGCGTTGTCCATGTACAGGTTGATGACCCGCGGCAGCAATTCCGGCTCGCCGGGCTTCTGTAATTTGCGAATATTCTCCAGCGCGCCGACGTCGATGACTGGCGAGGCTCCCTCGGCCGCGTTCGACGCGGAGACCCGTGCTCCGGCCTCGTCGATCGACCCGGTCGGCAGGCCGTCCACGCAGTCCGCCATGATGTTTTTCAGCTTCTGTATGCTCAATGGTTTGCTCACGTACGCGTTCATGCCCGCTGCAAGGCAGCGTTCGCGGTCATCTTTCAGTGCATTGGCTGTCAACGCGATGATGGGCGTAGCACTTTTGCCCATTCGTTGTTCCCATTCGCGTATTGCCCGCGTGGCGGCGAAGCCGTCCATGATCGGCATCTGGCAGTCCATCAGGACGAGGTCGTAGGTTCCCTCCTGGAATGCGCGCAGGCCCGCACGCCCGTCCTCGGCGATCTCCGTATGGCAGCCGATCTGGCGCAGCATGAGCATCGCGACTTCTTGATTGACAGGGTTATCGTCGACCAGCAGTACACGGATATCCTGGTCCGAGACCGGCTTGCCCGGGGCGCCACCGGCCGCGATGACCCGGCGCGATTCCGGCCGTGGTCGATAGCTTCGGGCGCATGGCTATCGATACCCCAGGCGTATGCGAGGCGATGCTGCAGGTGTGCTGACTTGCGACGAATCCCGGTTAACAGCGTCTGTCACGGCAGGAAGTCCTTTTACTGCCTGTCTGGCGTGGCGACCCACGGGCGCACCCGTGCCGACATCTCGCCCGGTGCGCGCAAACGGGTTATTGGGCTGTCTGAGCCCACTCTTTAGTAGGCCTTAATGGGTCGGGGGCGTATTGTGAGCTAATTCACATTTTGTTAACGCATCGGGCAGAAAACGTCGCCGACGATGCGACCGCCGGCCGGGATCAGGCGGAGGAGTGCTTGGGATAGTCGAAGTCGATCAGTTCGCACCGGGTACGGCCGAACTCGTCCCAGGACCGGATATCGGATTCGAGCTGCACCATGCCGCACGTCGGTACGTTGTCGATCTGTGTCCGGCCGAGGCGGTTCGCCAGCTCGGTAATGCCGGGATTGTGTCCGACAACGACAATCTCGGTAAATGTGTTGTCCTGGCCTGAGACCACGTCGAGAATAATCTCCGGGTCGGCCAGGTAGAGTTCCTGTTCGGTCTGGATGAACTCGACCGGGTAGCCGATCGCCTGTGCCAGCAGGCGGGATGTCTGTCGGGCGCGCACGGCCGGGCTCGTGATGATGAGCGACGGCCGACCGCCCTTGGACATCAGCCTCCGCCCCATGAGCGGCGCATCGCGCTGACCGCGCCGGTTCAGAGGTCGCTCGCGGTCACTGATAGAATGATTGTTGTGACTCGACTTCGCGTGGCGCAGCAGGGTGAGTCGTTTGATCATCGGTGTGGTTGTGAACTTACAGCAGCCCCGCTTCGAGTTGGGCGGCCTCGGACATCATGGTCTGGTTCCACGGCGGGTCGAGGACGAGTTCGACATCGACCTTGCTGACGGTTGGGATGATACCCACTTTTTCCCGGACGTCTTGTACGAGGATATCGCCCATTCCACAACCCGGCGCGGTCAGTGTCATTTCTACATACACGTAGCGTTTGCCGTCGGGCATGATCGACATGCGCGTATCGTAAATCAGGCCCAGATCAACAATGTTGATCGGAATCTCCGGGTCGTAGACGGTTTTCATCTGGTCCCAGACCATCGTCTCGAATTCCTCATCGCTGGCACCGTCGGACAGTTCCGGCGGCTGGATCGGCTCCTTGCCGAGCGCGTCGGCATCGAGGCCGCCGACCCGAAACAGGTTCCCTTCGAAATACACCGTGAAGCATCCGCCCATCGACTGGGTGATGTACACGAGGCTGTCTTCATTCAGCGTCACCTGGACGCCATCTGGCACGAGGACGACATCGACGTCTCGTTTCAGAGCGACCGGCTCACTATCGGGTCCGAACATGATTACTCTTCCGTGGTTGTCAATTGAGAGCGGCCGTTCAGCGCCGTCTCCAGGGTTTTCCATGCCAGCGTCGCGCACCTGATTCTGGACGGATAGGCGCTGACGCCGCCGAGCGCCGCCATATCTCCGTGCGCCGTTGCCTGCTGGTGCTCGCTTGGCGTGAATTGCTGCATGATCTCGGTGATGTCATCACGCGCCTGCGCCGCCGTCTTTTTGCCGACCTGCTCGGTCATGATCGAGGCTGATGCCAGCGCGATTGCGCAACCGACACCTTCGAATGTGACCTGGTCGATCGTGTCGTCGTTCATCTGCAGGTAGACCGTGACCTTGTCGCCGCACAGCGGGTTGTATCCCTCCGCCGAACGGTCGGCATCCTCGAGGCGACCGAAGTTCCGCGGGTGTCGGCTATGCTCCAGCACTGTCTGCCGGTAGAGTTCCTGCAATTTCGCGGCGTGAGTCATCAGCGAAACATCTTGATCGCGACTTCGAGAGCATCGATCAGCTGATCGATGTCCTCCTGATTGTTATACAACGCAAGCGACGCACGGGCCGTGCCGGCGATCCCGAAGAACTCCATGACCGGCATCGCGCAATGGTGCCCGGTGCGAATTGCCACGCCCTGGTGATCGACGACCGTGCCGAGATCGTGTGGATGGATGCCGTCGATATTGAACGACAGGACACCGGTTTTATGCCGGGCCGTGCCAAACAGCCGGATGCCGTCAATCGTGCCGATTGCGTCGGTCGCATACGCAAGCAGGTGCGCTTCGTGATCGCGGATCTCATCCATGCCGATTGCACCGAGGTAGTCAATTGCCGCCCCGAGTCCTATCGCACCCGCGATGTTCGGGGTGCCGGCTTCGAAGCGGTAGGGCAGTTCGTTATAAGTGGTTCCCGAAAAGCTGACCGTCAGGATCATGTCCCCACCACCCTGGTAGGCGGGCAGGCGATCCAGCCATGATTCGCGGCCATAGAGCACGCCGATGCCCGTTGGCGCGAACATCTTGTGGCCGGAGAACGTGTAGAAGTCGCAGTCCAGTTTCGTGACGTCGACCGACTGATGCGGCACTGCCTGAGCGCCGTCGAGGAGCACAGGGATGTCGCGTTGTTTGGCCGCGGCGATGATCGCCTCGACCGGCGAGATGCTGCCGAGCGCGTTGGAGACATGTGCCACGGCGACCAGTCTGGTTTGCGGGCCGAGCAGGGCATGGTAGGCGTCCAGTTCGATCTCGCCGCGCGCATTGATCGGGATGACTTTCAACTCGGCGCCGGTGCGTTCGCAGGCCATTTGCCACGGCACGATGTTCGAGTGATGTTCCAGGTGCGACACGATAATTTCGTCGCCGGCCGACAGCCGCGTGCCAAATGACGTCGCTACCAGGTTTATCGCTTCGGTCGTGCCGCGTGTAAAGATGATTTCCCGCGTCGATGCCGCGTTGATAAAGCCGCGCACCTTCTCGCGCGCGCCTTCGTACGCTTCGGTCGCTCGATGGCTAAGCGTGTGGACGCCGCGGTGAACGTTTGCGTGATCGTGTTCATCATATCGGCTGACCGCATCGATGACGGACTGCGGACGCTGGGACGACGCCGCACTGTCAAGGAATGCGAGGCGATGCCCATTGACCTCCTGCGCCAGGATCGGGAAGTCCGCGCGCAGTCGCTCGACGTCGAAATCGTCGACCGGGAGCTGCTCGTGCTGGGATACGGTCGTGCTCATTAAGATTACTCCGGCAGTCTCCGCTCCAGTGTCAGGTCGATGTACTCCGCGAGGTCGGCTGCACCCTCATCAAGCTGTGCGACGATCTCGCGGGCGAATGCCCGCACGAGCATGCGCCGTGCCAGCGCGTGGGGTATGCCGCGAGCCCGCAGATAAAACAGCGCGTTATCGTCGAGTTGGCCGGTCGTTGCGCCGTGCGCGCACTTGACGTCATCCGTGTAGATCTCGAGTTCCGGCTTGGTATCGATTTCAGCAGTCTTCGACAGCAGCAGGTTGCGGTTGCTCATCCGCGCATCGGAACGGTCCGCGCCTTCATGCACGATGATCTTGCCGTTGAATACGCCGCGCGCGGCGTCATTCAGGATACCGCGGTAGTTCTCGACGCTGGTCGTGTCTACGGCGAGATGATCGATACGCGTGTGATTGTCGACGTGGCGCTTGCCGTCGGCCAGAAACAGCCCATACAGCGCCGCCTGACTGCCGCTCCCCGCCATCTGCACCGTCAGATCATTACGCGCGAGTCGTGCGCCGAAATCCAGGTGGACAGCGTGGAACCGACTGTCGGCGTCCAGGCGCACCTGTTGCGTCGCGATGTGATCCGCCGCATCATCTTCGACTTGCAGTTTGACGTAGGAGAGCTGCGCGCCGGCCGCGCAGTGAATCTCGGTCACGGCATTGGTCCAGCCGGCCTGGCGGCCCGCGTGGTATTCGATGACGGTGGCGCGACTGTGCTCGCCTGCATCGATCAGCAACCGCGGCTGGTAGCTCGCCTGCTGCTGATCACTCAGGAAAACCGCGTGAATCGTCGCCTTGGGGTGGGCATGGGCCTCGATCTCGATTGCGAGCCCGTCGCTCATGAATGCGGTATTCAGGGCGGTCAGTTGCTGCTCGTCGACGCGCGCGAGCGTGCCGAGTCGGTCGCGCAATTGCCCACGCGTCGCCTCGTCGGCAGCAGCCAGGGTCGTGATGCGAATCCCGGTGCCGGCGTCCGGCTGGCGCGAGAGATCGTCTCGATACGCCCCGTTGACAAAAATCATGGCGCAATCGGCCGCGTTGATCGGCAGGCTGCGGAGCAATTCGTCGATGGTGTCGGCATCCGCAACCGACGGCGTCACGCTCAGCAACGCACCGCTGGCATCCGCGAGTGCCGTAAGATTGGTGTACTTCCAGTCCTCATCGCGTGGCGTCGGGAAGCCGCGCCGAGTGAACGCCTCGATCGCGCGATCGCGCAAAGGCTGTAGCCATGCCGCGCCGGCATCGATCGCCTGCCGTTGCCGGTAGGCCTGCTCGACCGACTCGATCGCTGTACGTGTGTGTTCCGAGTGGTTCATCGTGGCTGACGCCGTCAGGTGCCGGTCGCCTCAGCGAGCACCCAGTCGTAGCCGCGCGACTCGAGTTGGGTCGCCAGCGTCTTGTCGCCGGACTTGATGATGCATCCGTTGGCGAGTACATGTACGTGGTCGGGCACAATGTAATCGAGAAGGCGCTGGTAATGCGTGATCAGTACGAACGCGCGGTCAGGACTCCGCAGCGCGTTGACGCCATCGGCGACGATCTTCAACGCGTCAATATCGAGACCGGAATCGGTTTCGTCGAGAATCGCGAGCGTGGGCTCGAGTACTGCCATCTGGAAGATTTCATTGCGTTTCCTTTCGCCACCGGAAAAGCCCTCGTTGACGCCGCGTTTCAGGAAGCTCTGATCGATCTGCATCATCTTCGCCTTATCCTTGACGATGCGCAGGAACTGCATGGCATCGATTGCTTCCTCGCCGTTAAACTTGCGTCGTGCGTTCAGCGCGGCTTTGAGCAGGTAGGTGTTGTTGACGCCCGGGATCTCCACGGGGTACTGGAAGCCGAGGAACAGGCCGTGCCACGCGCGGGTTTCCGGATTCATGTCGAGCAGGTTCTCCCCGTTGTACTCGACCCGACCGTCGGTCACATCGTAGCCGTCGCGGCCCGCGAGAACGTGCGCGAGCGTGCTCTTGCCGGAACCATTCGGCCCCATGATCGCGTGGACCTCCCCAGCCTTGACCTCGAGGTTCAGCCCCTTGATGATTTCCGTGCCGCCCACGCTGACGTGCAAATTATCGATATTTAGCATTTACTTATCCGACTGCGCCTTCCAGGCTGACGTTTAACAAGGCCTGCGCCTCGACGGCGAACTCCATCGGCAGTTCGCGGAAGACTTCTTTGCAAAAGCCGTTGACGATCATATTGACCGCGTCCTCCTCGGTCAGACCGCGCTGGCGGCAATAGAACAGCTGGTCCTCGGAGATCTTCGAGGTGGTTGCCTCGTGCTCCACGATCGCCGACGGATTCCTGATCTCCATGTAGGGGAACGTATGCGCGCTGCATTCCTTGCCCATCAGCAGCGAATCGCACTGCGTATGGTTGCGGGCGCCTTCCGCCGTCGGGAACACCTTGACGAGACCGCGATAGGATTGCTGCGCACGTCCGGCCGAGATGCCCTTCGAGACGATCGTGCTGCGCGTATTGCGACCGATGTGAATCATCTTCGTGCCCGTATCTGCCTGCTGCCGATTGTTGGTAACGGCGACTGAATAAAATTCCCCGACCGAGTTTTCTCCGCGCAGGATGCAACTCGGGTACTTCCAGGTTATGGCCGAACCGGCCTCGACCTGCGTCCAGGACACCTTCGAATTGGCGCCGCGACAATCCGCGCGCTTGGTAACGAAATTGTAGATGCCGCCGCGACCTTCCTCGTCGCCCGGGTACCAGTTCTGTACGGTGGAATATTTGATCTCGGCGTCCTTGAGCACGATGAGTTCGACGACCGCCGCGTGCAGCTGGTTCTCGTCGCGCATCGGTGCCGTGCAACCCTCGAGATAGCTGACGTGGCTTCCCTCGTCGGCAATGATGAGCGTGCGTTCGAACTGTCCGGTGTTTGCCTCATTGATGCGGAAATAGGTCGACAGTTCCATCGGGCAGCGAACACCCTTCGGGATGTAGACGAACGAGCCGTCGCTGAAGACCGCTGAGTTCAGCGTTGCGAAGAAATTGTCGCGATACGGGACGACGGTGCCGAGGTATTGTTGGATCAGTTCCGGGTGGTTGCGCACGGCATCGGAGAACGGGCAGAAGATGACGCCGGCCTCGGCCAGCTGCTCGCGAAACGTCGTCGTGACCGACACGCTGTCGAATACGGCATCGACCGCGACGCCGGCTAATGCGGCACGTTCGTGCAGCGGGATGCCGAGCTTCTCGTAGGTTTCGAGCAGCTTCGGATCGACTTCCTCCAGGCTTTTCGGCCCGTCGCCACTCTGCTTCGGCGCGGAAAAGTACGAGATGTCCTGGTAGTCGATCGGAGTGATGTTGAGCTTCGCCCAGTCCGGCTCACGCATCGTCTGCCAGTGACGGAACGATTTCAGGCGCCAGTCGAGCATGAACTGTGGCTCTGCTTTTTTGCGCGAGATGAGTCGGATGACGTCCTCGTCGAGACCGGGCGGGATAGTATCGCTCTCGATGTCCGTGACAAAGCCGTGCTCGTATTTTTGTCCGAGCAGGTTTTCTACGTCTTGATTCGTGGTTGCCATGTATTGCTTTCCGGGATCTGGTGCTTAGGGTCGCGTGCTCAGTCCGCGCGCGCCGGGCTTGGCGGCGGTGAAGTCCGTCATTGGTTTGCCGAGGTTCATCGGTGCGAACTCCCGCGGGGGTTGCCGGAGGTCGGCCAACGTGATCTCGGACAGGGCGAGGCGCAGCGCCCGGTTGATTTTCTGCCAGGCGTCGCCGACGTGACACAGCGATTCGAGCTCGCAATTGCTCTCATCCGTGCTGCATTCCGTTATCGCAATCGGGCCTTCGAGCACGTCCAGGATTTGTGCGGCGTTGATCTCCTGAGGGCTGCGCGTCAGCCGGTAACCGCCGTTGGAGCCGCGGACGGAGCCCACGAGGCCGGTACGGGCGAGGAGCTTCAGCAGCTTTTGCACAGTCGGCAGTGCCACGTGCGTACCCATGGCGACGTCGCTGGCCGAGCACAGACGACCATCCTGTTCGGTCAGGTAGACCAGGATGAGCGTGCCATAGTCGGTTAATCGGCTGATTCTAAACATGTTTTATTCGGCCTCCGCCTCGGTTGGAGCGCAATCCGTACTATTATAGTCCAATATCGACGGCGAGTGAACCCGGCTCGGGACCGGGTCGGTGCCGGACACCCCAGACCGCACATCGGCCACCTGCGAGCACGCTACCCGCGGATTCTTCCTGCGATTCACGGCGGGCGGTATCCGTAACGTTGCGTACCCGGGCGGGAACTCGAGCAGCCTGCACTTGTCTTTTGCGACGAAGGGACTTCATATTCACGCCCGTTCCGCTAACATTCGGACTGAATCGTGCCCGGTTACAAGGAAGAGGAAATCAATGCATTGGAGCCGCTTTAAAAACTTGCAATGGATCTGCCGCGCATGTGTGTGGGCGTTGATTGTCGCGGCGCCGATCGGAGTGGCCGAGGAGGCGCCGACGCCAAACGAAATCATCGAGACGACCGTAATGGCCTTGTCGGCGCGCCTCGACGGGCGCACGACGTACTACGGTGAGAATCGTGCAGAACTGTATGCGCTGATCGAAGAGTTGCTGCTGCCGAATTTCGACGTCCGGTATGCTGGCTATCTGGTACTCGGCAAGCACTGGTCGCCCGCTACCAGGGAACAGCGCGATCTGTTCATTGATGTGTTCTACCGGTTCCTGCTACAGAGTTACGCGAACGGCATCCTCGAATTTCGGCAAAATTCGATCAAGGTTCTGCCGCCCGACGACGACGAAGATGAAAAGCGCCGGGTGGTCAAGACCGAGATGCGGCTCGACGACGGTTCCGTGGTGCCCATCAATTACAGCATGCGCAAGTCCAAGGCGGGTTGGCGTGTTTACGACGTGCGCATCGAGGGCGTCTCGTACGTGCACAATTATCGTAACCAATTCAATGCGGAGATCGCCGCACTCGGCGTCGATGCGCTGATCGACCGCCTGAACAGCGAGGCCGCGGTGTCCAGGGCCGAATAGGCGCCGCTCGATAAGCGCCATCGAACCAGCGCATGGCAGATAAGGCCGGCCGTCAGAAGTCGTCGAACTCGTCGTCGTCGAACTCGTCGTCCCAGAAGAAGTCTTCCTCCGGCAAATCACCGTCGTACCTCAGGTATCGGCGGTTCTGCAGGTAGGAATCGCGCACGAACGAATACCGGTCGAACGCCCGCTCGAGCTCCTGGTCGATCCCGAGCAGGGTCGAACGGGTCTGGATGATCCAGAGGATATTAATCTTCGTCCGCAGGCTGCTGTTTTGCATCTGGAATTGGGGGTTGACCTGGATGTTTGCGAGATCGCCGACGGCGGACCGGGCCGTCCTCGGCCCGAACAACGGGACGACGAGGTACGGGCCTTCCGGGATGCCCCAGACGCCAAAGGTCTGACCGAAGTCCTCATCGTTCTTGGCCAGACCGGCATCCGTCGCCGGGTCCAGCAGGCCGCCGAAACCGAGCGTCGTGTTCATCGCGAGGCGGCCGACGTCCGAGGCTGCCTGTCGAAACTTGCCCTGCAGGAGCGCATTGATGATGTCGACGGGAGAGCTGATGTTATCGAAGAAGTTGTTGACGCCGGTGCGGATCGGCGCGGGCAGCAGCCACCGATAGCCAACCGCGACTGGCCGCAATACGTATTTGTCGGCGGCGTCATTGAACGCAAAGATGCCGCGGTTGATCGGTTCGAACGGATCATTGATGTCATCCTGTTCCGCCGCGTTTCTGGACGCGCAGCTGGCTGACAGCAACAGACTGACACAGACGATCAGGTGCAGCAGTGGCGGTCGCGTGCGGGTCGACACGCTGCTCAATTCAATTCAGGCCGCAAGTTCTGGCCGCCACGTCCGCGGTTTCTCGAGGGCCGAGGCATGTATTCCTGGATCTCGTCCAGTCGTGAACGGAATCGTGCGCGCTGCACGCTGTCCAGCCCCGGAATGCCGAGCGCGAGCCGGAGTTGATCGGACGCCATCATCAGGTTGCCCAGTAGCAGGTGATATTCGGCCATGTAATAGTGCGCGTCCGCCGTGTCTCCCGCTGCACTCGCCGCCAGCGCGATCAGGCGCACCTGTACCGGTGTCGGCGGCACCTGGTTGTACAAGTCGAGCAGCAGCTGGTGTGCCTGGCCCGGTTCGTCGTTGAGTAGCAGTGCTTCCGAATAGCGGATCGTTAGCGGAACGTTGCGTGGGAACAATTCGATCGCATGGTCGAAGGTCCGGAGGGCGCCCTCGATATCGCCACGCGCGAGTTGCGTGGCCGCATAGCCCGAGTGGAAGTGGATGATCTCCTCGTTCGTGGCCAACAGCTCGCCGAACTGCTGTTGTGCCTGTTGGGTCTGGCCCAGGTCGAGCAACGCCAGCGCGACGCCGTATTCCGTGCCGAGTTCGCCGGCGTGCTGTGGATCTTTTTGTTCGCCGCGAAAGTATGCGAGCGCATCCTCGGGGGTGTCGCTGGTCATCAGGCGCAATCGTGCGCGCGTCAGGGTATAGCCGGCCGATTCACGTGCCTCGATCTTCGGGAGCAGGTCGGCGCGCGCTCGGGTTTCTGCGATGCGTGTCACCGTGACCGGATGGGTTCGCAGGAACTCCGGAGCCTGGTTGGCGACCGACCCTGTCTGGCGCGCGAGCGTCTCGAAGAAGTCGGGCATGCCGTAGGGATCGAATTCGGACTTGGCGAGCAGACCGATGCCGACCCGGTCGGCCTCGTACTCGTTCGCTCGGGTGAAATTGATCTGCTGCTGCGCCGATATGCTTTGCGCGCCCGCTACGCCTCCGGCGATGATGTCGCTTTCCCCCGTCACCGCTCCGAGCAGGATCGCACCGAGCATGGCTGCCATCGTCAGTATGCTGGCCTTCGAGTTCGCGTAGATTGCGCGGGAGATATGTCGCTGTGTCACATGTGACACTTCGTGTGCCATGACGCCGGCGAGTTCGCTCTCGTTGGCGGTCGACAGCAGCAGCCCCGAGTGAATGCCGACATAACCGCCGGGCAGGGCGAACGCGTTGATCGCGGGGTCATCGACGATGAAGAACTGGAAGCGGAAGTCGCCATCTTGCGCATTCGCCGAGATGCGCTGACCGACCGACTGAATATATTCCTGAACCTCCGGGTCGGTGATCAGGCTGTCGGCGTCGCGCAGGCTGCGGTAGATCGAGCGGCCGATGATCGCCTCTTTCTCCTTGGTCAGCACCGTGTCGGCCGGGCTGCCGATATCCGGCAGGTCTTCGACGTCTGCGAAGGCCGGTTGCAGTGCGAGCGCGCTTAGCGCGACGATGAGTATGAGATTCCGGAGCATCACGATGGCGGCCTTTAAAGAGCCCTGACGGCCTCCAGCACTTCATCGACGTGATCTTTGACCTTGAGCTTGCGCCATTCGCGGCGAAGTTTGCCCTTGTCGTCGATCAGGAACGTGCTGCGCTCGATGCCCAGGACCTTGCGCCCGTACATATTTTTTTCCCTGATGACGTCGAAAATCCCGCAGGCTTTCTCGTCGGCGTCAGACAGTAAATCAAACGGGAAGCCGTATTTCTCCCGGAACTTCTCGTGCGACTTGATGGAGTCGCGTGAGATGCCGAGGATAACGGTGTTCCGGCGGCGGAACTTTGCATGGTTCGCCTTGAAGTCGCAGCCTTCGTTCGTACATCCGGGCGTGCTGTCTTTGGGATAGAAATAGACGATGACGTTTTGGCCACGCAGGGATCTGAGTTCGATATCCCTGCCACCGGTGGCCGGCAGTTTGAAATTCGGCACGACGCGCCCGAGTTGTACTCTGCTCACTCTAAGTCATCCCGTGACTGAAAAACACATGGGTTCAGTGGTGACTCTGATCGTTTGTCGGGTCACCGATCGGCCGGCTCCATGAGCGCGTCGAGGTTCTCCCGGTCGCAGTAGTCGAGAAACTCATCGCGTAGTTGACCAACCGACATTTCCGCCGGGATATTGACAGTCATCTGAAGACTGAACATCGCGGCGCCGGTGTGGGGTGCATTGTAGCGACGGGTGTTCATTTCTGCGATTTCGAGGTCCCGGGTGGCAAAGAACTCCGACAGGCCGAGCACGATGCCCTCATGGTCCAGCGAGATGGCATCGATCAGGTAGGGGGCACAGGTCTTTTGCGTACGTGGCGAGCTATCGCGAACCGTGATCGTCAGATTGCCGCCGCGTTCGAGGCTGACCAGCTTCTCGCGGATCTTTGCCACCGAATGCCAGTGTCCGCCGACGAGCATCAGGATCGCAAACTCGGAGCCGAGTGCGATCATGCGGCTTTCCTGTATGTTGCCGGCGGCGGCTGTCACGATCCCGCTCAGGTCCCGGATGAGCCCGGCCCGGTCGGGACCGATTGCGGTCACTGCGATGAGTTTTTCCATTCCCTGAACCTTGTCCTTTATCCGCCGTACCGGCGTCAGGTCGCTAATATACCGCTATCGAAGGATTGCAGCGACGGTCGTGGTGCGCGTCTTGCGCTCGGTGGAGGCCGTCAGTACCATCGCCGGTCTGTTTGGCCGGCCTACGGCCGATGTTTTGGAATCGACCTGCATTATCATGTACCACGGCAGCCTGGTAGCACTCGTTACCCCGATGGGGGTAGATGGTCAGATCGACTATGAATGCCTGCGTCAGCTCGTGGACTGGCACGTAGCGCAGGGGACGGCTGCGCTCGTGATTGCCGGGACAACCGGCGAGTCCGTGACACTCGATAAGAAGGAGCATGTCGAACTCATCCGTGCGGCCGTCGAGTTCGCCGCCGGGCGGCTGCCCATCGTCGCCGGGACCGGGTCGAATTCGACGCAGCAGACGATCGAACTCTCGCAGACGGTCGGTCGCCTGCCGATCGATGCATTCCTGATGGTGACGCCGTACTACAACAAGCCGACCCAGGAAGGCCTGTACCAGCATTTTTGTGTGATTGCCGATGCGGTCGATCAGCCGGTCATGCTCTACAACGTACCCGGCCGTACGGCTGTCGACATGCTGCCGGAGACCGTGGCCAGGCTGTCGGAACACCCGCGAATCTTCGCGATCAAGGACGCGACCGGCGACCTTGACCGGGTCGCGCGGATCATCGAACTGTGTCAGCCGGGATTTGGCCTGTACAGCGGCGACGACGCGACGGCCCGGGAGTTCATGCTGCGCGGCGGTCACGGGGTTGTGTCCGTTACCTCGAACGTCGCTCCGGCCCGGATGGCCGCCATGTGCGAGGCCGCGCTGGCGGGCAATGCCGAGGCGGCCGCACAGATCGATGCCGGACTCGCCGACCTGCACCGCGATCTGTTCGTGGAGGCCAACCCGATTCCGGTAAAATGGGCCCTGGAGCGTATGGGCCGGATTCCGGCCGGTATCCGGCTGCCGCTGACGCGCCTCTCAGCGGCGCAGCAGCCGATCGTCGAGGCGGCCATGGCGCGTGCCGAGTTGAACTGAAGGTGCTGCGATCCGGGGAATTCGAGGGGTCCGTCCAGTCGTGAGCAATGTTGCCGTCATCAGTCGCACCATTGCGGTCATCGGCACTCTGGTGTTTCTCGTTGGGTGTTTCGGCAACAAGAGCGCCAAGGTGTGCGACAAGCCGCGTGAGTATCACGCGGCCGGCAGCATAGCGACTCTGCAGGTGCCCGACGACCTCGACGCCCCGAACCCCGACATTGGGCTGAAGATCCCGGACTCGCCGCCGGACGCGCCGTCGGTTGAAGAACTGTATGCGGACGGTACGCCGTGCCTGGATCGCCCGCCGGATTACTTCGACACGAGTATCGATTGAATGCCGGGCAGGGCTGAGTTAATCTGCTGCGCCCCGCGGCGCCAAACGCACGGAGAGGTGGCCGAGTGGTCGAAGGCGCTTGATTGGAATTCAAGTATACGGTAACCCCGTATCGCGGGTTCGAATCCCGCCCTCTCCGCCATACAAAGCATGGCCCCCGCGAGCGGGGCCTGTTTTCATTATCGAATCCATCCATCCCTGCGGAAGACGTCGATCGCATTGACGCTTGCCGAAACCGCCGACACCGCATACCCTTTGCAGGGTCCGCGCCGGTCCCCTCGCGGCGACGATCCGTGAACTCCGTCAGGCCCGGGAGGGAGCAGCGGTAACGGGGATGTCGGGCGCCGGGGTGTGGCTGGCGCGGATACCTTATTCTCGGCCAGAACAACGCAGAACATGAGCTACCTTGCACTCGCCCGGAAATGGCGGCCCAGGACCTTCGGTGAAGTCACGGGGCAGGCACACATCGTCCAGGCACTCGAAAACGCACTCAGGACGGGGCGCGTGCACCATGCGTTCCTGTTTGCCGGCACCCGCGGCGTCGGCAAGACCACGATCGCGCGCATTCTCGCCAAGGCGCTGAATTGCGATGAGGGCGTCGGGCCGGAGCCATGCGGACACTGTGGCGCCTGCCAGGCCATCGATGAAGGCCGCTTCGTCGATCTGCTCGAGATCGACGCGGCGTCGCGCACCGGCGTCGATGATATGCGCGATCTGCTCGACAACGTGCAATACACGCCGACGAATGGCCGCTTCAAGGTTTACCTGATCGACGAGGTACACATGCTGTCCCGTCAGTCGTTCAACGCGCTGCTGAAGACGCTCGAAGAGCCGCCGCCCCACGTCAAATTTCTGTTCGCGACGACCGACCCGCACAAGCTGCCGGTCACGGTCCTGTCGCGTTGCCTGCAGTTCAACCTGAAGCGCCTGTCGACGCAGCAGATTGTCGCGCGCATGACCGAGATCTGCCACGCTGAGGAGCTGGATGCCGAGCCGGCCGCGTTGACGCGCATCGGCCGGGCGGCGGCCGGCAGTATGCGCGACGGTTTGAGCCTGCTGGATCAGGCACTGGCCTATGGCGCGGACCGGCTCGTCGAAACGGATGTCGCTGCGATGCTGGGCAGCATGGACCGTCACCGGATTATCGATTTGCTGGATGCGCTCGGCGGCGGCAGCGGCGCGGATCTGCTCACCCGGATTCGCGAGCTCGACCAGTTGGTGCCGGACTACGAGATCGTTCTCGACGAAATTGCGACCGCGCTACAGCGCATCGCCGTGATTCAGCTGGTGGGTGCGGAGGCCGTCGAGGACGAAGATGAGTTGGAGTCCCTGCAGCGCCTGGCCGAATCGATCGCTGCGGACGAGATTCAGTTGTTCTATCAGATCGCCGTGACCAGCCGCCGGGATCTCGGTCTCGCACCGGACCCGCGCATCGGCTTCGAGATGGCGATGCTGCGCATGCTGGCGTTTCAGCCGGCCGGTCGAAACATGCCATCAGCGTCCGGCAGCGGTACCGGTTCGCCGGCAGTCGCAGCCACATTGAATCCGGCAGGGCCATCGGATGCGGCTCGCCCGTCGCCCGCTTCGGCTGCCCCTGCCGATTCCGGGCCGACGCCGGATGGGGCGGCGGAGGATGTATCGGCAACGGTCGAGGACCTTCAGGACTGGCCGACATTCGTGTCCGGCCTGACGCTGGATGGTGCGGTCCGCCAGCTTGCGGAGAACTGTGCGGTCGAATCGAGTTCGCCGTTCGAGGTGAAACTCCGGGTCGAGCGGCGTAACGAGCACCTGTTGCGTGAGACGCTCAAGGAGCGGCTCAGCGCGGTGGTTCAAGCGCGCCTCGGCAGTGGCATGCAAGTTCGTTTCACGCTGACTGACGTGGCGCTGGAAACCGCCGCGGCTAATGCGGCAAGCAACGCCGAGGAGCGGGTCCGGCTCGCACGCGATGCCATCCGCAGCGATCCGGAGGTCCAGCAACTCGTGGACGTCTTCGGGGGCGAGGTGGTGCCGGAATCCATCCAGCCGGTTCGCCCGGAGCGTTCCGACGAGTGAATCATCATTGTCCGACCGGCCAGGAACCCAACGGTCAGACCCGACAGAGGAATCGATACAGACATGAAACCCGACCTCGGCCAGCTCATGCAGCAGGCGCAGAAAATGCAGGAGCAGATGCAAAAAGCGCAGGAAGAGCTCGCCAACCTGGAAGTGCAGGGTGTGGCCGGTGGCGGTCTCGTCAAACTGACGATGACGGGCAAACACGAGGTACGCAGGATCGAGATCGATGACGTGCTCGTGTCCGAGGATCGCGAGATGCTCGAGGACGTCCTGGCCGCAGCGTTCAACGATGCGCTGCGCAAGGTCGAGAAGACCGTTGCCGATAAATACGCGGGTATGACTTCCGGCCTCGGCCTCCCCGCCGGGTTGAAGTTGCCCTTCTGATCGGCCCGTCTGAACGTAGGGCGTCCATTCCCGGCACGAGATCCGCTCGATGAGCTTTACGCCACGATTACAGCAACTACTGTCGGCATTGCGTTGTCTGCCCGGGGTCGGACCCAAGTCGGCCCAGCGTATCGCGTTCCATTTGCTCGACAAGGACCGCGATGGTGCGGCAACGCTGGTCAATTCGCTGCAGGGCGCGATCGACGGCATCGGTTTGTGTGAGCGTTGCCGGATGTTCGCCGAGGCGCCGCTGTGCCCGATGTGTGCCGACCCGAAGCGCGATGCGACGACGATCTGCGTCGTCGAGACGCCGGCGGACGTCGTCGCGATTGACGATTCGGGCGGTTATCGTGGGCTGTATTTCGTGCTGATGGGTCGCCTGTCGCCACTCGACGGCATCGGCCCGGACGAACTCGGGACAGCCCTGCTCGAGGGCCAGCTGGAACAGGGTGATGTGCACGAGTTGATTCTCGCGACCAGCGCGACGGTCGAGGGGGAGGCGACGGCGGCCTATCTCGGCAGCATCGCGGCACGCAAAGGGGTGAAGGCAACGCGTATCGCGCACGGCGTACCCATGGGTGGCGAGCTCGAGTACGTCGACAGCAGCACGCTGTCGCTCGCGATTGCCGGGCGCACGGTGGTCTCTGACGGCTGAGGGATTGCTGCCGGGCGCTGGGGTGGTCAGGGACGGCCGTTACAACTCCCGGACGAGTCGCCGGTAGGTCTCGAAGCGCCGGGCGCTGATCTGGCCCGACTCGACGGCGTCTTTGACGGCGCAGTTCGGTTCACGCAGATGGCGGCAATCGTTAAAGCGACATTGTCCCGCCAACGCGTTGATTTCCGGGAATCCGAATTGCACGCTACGCGCCTCGTCGATCGCCGGGACAAAGTCGCGCACGCCAGGCGTATCGATCAGTCGCCCGCCTCCGGGCAGTCGATGCATGGCCGACGCCGTGGTCGTATGTGTGCCTTCGGCACTCGCCGCGGACAGTTCGCCGACGACGATATTGGCATTCGGGGCAAGCCGGTTGATCAGTGATGATTTGCCGACGCCCGACTGGCCGACGAGTATTGCAATCGTGTCCCTGAGCTCCGTCAGCAGTTCATCGATGCCGTCACCGTTCTGGGCCGATACGCGCAGGCTGGTGTAACCGAGCTGCCGGTAGTTGGCGAGTTCCTTATTGCGTTCTCCGGTCAATGCCGATTCCGCGAGATCGATCTTGTTATCGACCAGCATTGCGCGACATTGCATCAGTCCGGCGGTTGCGAGGTAGCGGTCCACGAGGAACCAGTCCGTCTCAGGTTTGGGTGCGCAGACGACGACGAGGCAGCCGACGTTCGCCGCGAGGATCTCGGGATCGTGACGGTCCGGTGGCTGACGCTCCAGTGTGTTGTCGCGTTGTTCAACGTCCCGGACGATTGCCTTGCCGTCGTGCACGTCGCGTTCCCACTCGACGCGGTCGCCGCACACGACGCGCAGACGACGTCCCTTGACCAGGTACTTGAGTTCTTCGCCGCTATCGGCTTCGAGAATGCCGCGCCGGCCGTACGCGGCGATTACGAGCCCGGTCTCGGTCGATCGGTTATTCACGTGTCCGTCATGCCGGTCGCGCCATTGCCCGGCGCCGCATCACGACGAGCGTTTGCTAGAATATATTGGTCGATGTTGTGGATCAGGGTATATCTCATGAGTATTCAGGACGGCCGGTTAATATGGATCGATCTGGAAATGACCGGCCTCGATACACAGCAGGATTCTATCATCGAGATCGCCACGATCGTGACTACGTCCGAACTGGAGACCGTCGCAGAGGGCCCCGTCGTCGTCATCCATCAGTCAGACGACGTACTCTCGGGGATGGATGAGTGGAATACCCGCCAGCATACCGATTCCGGTCTGACCGAGCGCGTCCGGGCCAGTCGCACCGATGCGGCGGATGCGACGCGGGTGACGCTCGAGTTTCTTGCCGGTCACGTGAAACCAGGCGCATCACCGATGTGCGGCAACAGCATCTGTCAGGACCGCCGCTTCATGGCCCGCGAGATGCCGGAGCTCGAGGCGTTCTTCCATTACCGGAACCTCGATGTCAGCACGCTCAAGATCCTCGCCGGCATGTGGGCGCCGAACGTGCTCCTGGGGGTAGAAAAAAACTCCGAGCACCTGGCGATGGCGGATATCCGTGATTCTATCGTCGAGCTCAGGCACTATCGGGCGCATTTTCTGCACCTGGAGGGTCCGGTCGTGACCGGATCCTAGTCGTCGGGCCGGGGCCCGCATCGATTGCGGCAAATTCCGAGTTTTCAATGTGCTAGAGTTCCGCGTGGCTGCATCGCGGTGCGCTTACGATCGAGGTTACGGTGGCAATATATTGATTCAGCATGGAAAAAACCGTACGGGCTGCACGCCGGCTGAGGCCTGTCGCTCGTGGTTGCCCGCATTGCTGTTGCTCGTCACGGCGGCCGGCATGCTGTCACCGCCCGTGGCCGCGCAGGATGGGGCCGGTCAGCCGGTCTGGGTCACCGACGAATTCGAAATCACGATGCGCAACGGCCAGGGCAATCGCCAGGCGATCATCCGGATGCTCGCGAGTGGCACGCGGGTCGAACGCCTTGAGAAAAACGATGAGTCGGGGTACAGCCTGGTGCGTACCGGCAGTGGTGCCGAGGGCTGGGTGCTCAATCGCTACCTGCTGAGCACGCCGCCCGCGCGGGTCACGATGCCGGACCTGCAGTCGAAACTGACGCAGAACGAGGCGCAGCGCAAACAACTGACGCGCCAGTTGCGCGAGATGACGGCCGAGCGAGACGGGCTGCAACGGAAATTGCAGCAATCGGCATCGAATTCCGATGACGTGCAGAAAGAACTGAGTCGGGTGCGTGAGCTGTCATCCAACGTGATTCAGATCGACATCGATAACGCGCAGCTTAAACAGTCGCTCGATGAGACGCAGGCCGAATTGGAAAAGGCGCGGGCCGAGAATCTTCGCCTGGCCAGTCGTTCGAGCCGCGAATGGTTCGTGATCGGCGCGCTCGTCGTGATTTTCGGTATTCTCGTCGGCCTGATTCTGCCGCGCATTCGCTGGCGGCGAAAATCCAGCTGGGGCGAGTTATAGCCTTCCGGAGTCTCTGCGTTCGGCTGCGTCAGACGGATTCACCCGCCAGGTACAGCCAGGTCTCGAGCACGGAGTCGGGATTCAGAGACAGGCTGTCAATCTGCTGATCCACTAACCACCGCGCAAAGTCCGGATGGTCCGATGGGCCTTGTCCGCAGATACCGATGTATTTGCCCTGCTTCTTGCAGGCGTCAATCGCCATTTTCAGCAGCGCTTTTACGGCCGGATCGCGTTCGTCAAACAGGTCTGCGATTACGGCAGAGTCACGATCCAGGCCGAGAGCCAGTTGGGTCATATCGTTCGAACCGATCGACATGCCGTCGAAGTACTGGAGATATTGCTCTGCGAGCAGGGCGTTGGTCGGCAGTTCGCACATCATGATCAGCTTCAGGTCATTCTGACCGCGCGCGAGTCCATTCGCGGCGAGCAGTTCGGTCACCGTCCGCGCTTCTTCCAACGTCCGCACAAATGGCACCATAATCTGGATATTCGTCAGTCCCATCTCGTCGCGGGCGCGTTTCAGAGCGCGGCACTCCAATTTGAAGCACGGCTGGAAGCTTTCCGCGAGGTAGCGCGACGCGCCGCGAAAACCCAGCATCGGATTCTCCTCCCGCGGTTCATACTGCTGTCCGCCAATCAGGTTGGCGTACTCATTCGATTTAAAATCGGAGAGTCGCACTATGACCGGCAGTGGCGCGAATGCCGCGGCAATGCAGGCGATGCCCTCGGTCAATTTGGCAACGAAGAACTCCACCGGGTCCGGGTAGCCGGCCATTTGCTCGCGGATCATCTCTTTCAAATCTGCTCGCAAGGTGTCGAATTCGAGCAGGGCCTTTGGATGAACCCCGATCATGCGATTGATGATGAATTCGAGGCGCGCGAGGCCGACACCGTGACTCGGGATGTTCGCGAAGTCGAAGGCGCGGTCGGGATTGCCTACATTCATCATGATCTTGACAGGAACTTCGGGCAGCTTGTCGATCTCAATCTGTTGCTGCTCGTAGTCGAGCCTGTCCTTGTAGATGAAACCCTCGTCACCTTCCGCACACGAGACGGTGACGATCTCACCATCGGCCAGCGTGTCGGTCACGTCACCACAGCCGACGACCGCCGGCACGCCCAGTTCGCGCGCGATGATCGCCGCGTGACACGTCCGGCCGCCACGGTTCGTGACGATCGCCGCAGCGCGCTTCATGACCGGTTCCCAGTCCGGGTCCGTCATGTCCGCGACCAGCACGTCGCCGGGCTGCACGCGGTGCATATCCTTGGCACTCCGGATGATTCTTGTCCTGCCGGCGCCGATCAGGTGCCCGATGCTGCGACCGGTTGCCAGCACCTCCGACCGGGTCTTGAGGATGTAACGCTCGATAATGTTGCTGGCGCGACTGCGGACGGTCTCCGGCCTGGCCTGCAGCAGATAGAGTTCGCCGTCCAGACCGTCTTTGCCCCATTCGATATCCATCGGGCAACCGTAGTGCTCCTCGATGATCAGCGCGTAACGCGCGAGCGTCTCGATATCTTCGTCGCCCAGCGAGAAACGCATCGAGTCCGCCACGTCTACGTCGACCGTCTCGACCGTGCGCCCGGCAGTCGGGTCCTTGGCATACACCATCTTGATGGTCTTGCTGCCGATGTTCTTTCGCAGGATCGAGCGCTGGTTCGCCCGCAAGGCCGGTTTGTAAACGTAAAACTCGTCCGGGTTGACCGAGCCCTGAACGACGGTTTCACCGAGCCCGAATGAACTCGTGATGAAAACCATGTCGCGGAAGCCGGATTCCGTATGCAGCGTAAACATGACGCCGCTGCTACCGAGATCGCTGCGCACCATTTTCTGGATTCCGACGGACAGCGCGACCTGCTTGTGATCGAAACCCTGGTGGATGCGATAGGCGATCGCCCGATCGTTGTACAGGGATGCAAAGACTTCGTGAATCGCGCGGGTCAGTCGCTCGATGCCGTGGATATTCAGGAACGTCTCCTGCTGCCCGGCGAACGAAGCCTCAGGCAGGTCTTCGGCGGTGGCCGACGACCGAACGGCGACCGTCACGTCGGCGCCGTGTTTGGCCAGCATCTGCTCCCAGGCCGTCTCGATCTCCGCGCGGAGACGGTCGGGAAGCGGGGTGGCCAGGATCTGTTCGCGTATCGAGCGGCCGGCATCCGTCAGCGCGGCGATGTCGTCGACGTCCAGCTCGGCAAGACGCGCCGCGATCTGGTCGGCGAGACTCCGCGCGCCGTCGGCCTCGTACGCCATGAAGTCACGGTAGGCCTGGGCCGTCGTCGCGAAGCCGCCGGGGACGCGAATTCCCAGGTCCGACAGTTTCCCGATCATTTCCCCGAGCGAGGCGTTCTTGCCCCCGACGCGGTCGACATCATTCATCCCAAAGCGATGCAATGGAGCTACGTAGCCTTCCAAATCGGCCTCCCTTGTTTTGTGTCTGCAGACGTGGAGAATCAGTACCCTGAATTTTCACCCTAATGCCGGAACCAGCCGATGGCCAAACGAACCGTATTTTTTCTGTCTGACCGAACCGGGATTACTGCAGAGACGCTGGGCCACAGCCTCTTGACCCAGTTTGACGAGCACGAATTCGATCAAATCACTCTGCCATTTATCGATTCGGTTGACAAGGCGGAGGCGGCGATTCGCCACATCAATGCGGTCAGTATGGAGCAGGGCGTCCGTCCGATCATTTTTTCGACACTTATCCACGATGATCTGCGCGATCGATTTCACCAGGCATCCGGGCTGTTCGTCGACTTTTTCAAGTCATTCGTCGGCCCGTTGGAGCGGGAGTTGCAGGTCAAGTCGTCGCATATCGTTGGGCGGGCGCACGGGATCAAGGATTCGGACAAGTACGATCAGCGTATCGACGCGACAAATTTTGCACTGAACTACGACGACGGTAGCCGTACGGTAGGCTATGAGAAGGCCGATGTGATACTGATCGGGGTGTCACGCTCGGGAAAGACACCGACCTGCCTGTATCTGGCATTGACCTACGGCATTTATGCCGCGAACTATCCCCTTGCCGAAGACGATCTGGAGACCGGCGATCTGCCCGCGACTCTGAGACCGTATCGCGACAAGCTATATGGTCTGACCATCTCGCCGACACGCCTCGTGCAAATCCGGAAGGAGCGCCGCGCCTCGGGCCGTTATGCGAGTGCCAAACAGGTCAGCTTCGAGTTGCGTGCGGCCGAGGCATTGTTCAGCAGATACCAGATTCCTTCCGTCGATACCACGTCGTTTTCCATTGAGGAAATATCCAGCACCATACTGAGTAGCACCAACGTCGAGCGTCGCGTCAATCCCTGATCGAATCGCCACCCTTAGCATACATTCCGATCTTTTAAACAGACTCACTTCAATCTGCGCAAAATAATCCTGTGCTATAGTCCGACGATGATCGCGGACAGTTACATCGTGCCGGAATGTGTGATCGGACCCGGAAGTTTTGGCGGGCTGATGGCGCTGTACGAGAGTAATTTTATCAAATTCGATATGCTCGTTGGCCGGTTCGGCGCAGACGGAGAACCTGGTGATTGCCTGTTGTCCACTGTCCCGCGCGATTGCGATCTTTACCTGACCGTGATGGAGGCGACACGGTATACGCGCACGTTCCGGATGACCTATCTGTTCGATGAGCCGGATGCTGATGACGGGGCCCGCTCCGGTGCAGCCAGGGTCATTGCAGATCCTGAACTGCTCATCCGCGTCTATCTGGATGCGCGCATGACCGAGGTCGCCGGCTGGGCAGAGCATCATCGTCATGCGTTGTTACGCGGGCTTTCCAACCGCTTCCATCGTGAGCTCGACCGCCGATGGTCGAATAATATGATGCTGAGCAAGTGGCTCGATTTTCTGTTGGACACGCGACACCTGTTCGAGCACGGGGTACCCGTCGCGGACCCGCTGGCCGTGCCGCGCGCCGGCATGGCTGATGCCTGGCTCGAGGTAGTCTGAGCCGGGCATATTTCAGCGACGCTCGTCGCCAATCTCCATTCCTGACCTGGCGCACGGTTTTCCCGAGAAGAGCCTGCGGTGAGGGCTGCATGGCCTGATTCGGGTAAAAACTGTAGATTGCTTCAACGTTTTGCGGGCGCCATTACGTTAATTTCGGCTGAATCTGTGGCGGCCGCCGGTGCGGACCGCCAGTTTATTATCAACAGTGTTTTAAATGGCCGGAATTGCATCACAACTTTTGTCAGCCAAGCCTGAAGCGAACGATGACGAGCGACTTCTGACGTTGTTCCGGAATCGAGTCGAACTCAAAAAAGAGTTCGCCAAGCTCCGCCGTGAGGGTCAGGCACTCAAGGAGAAACTGCAGCACCAAGAAGGAGTGGTGCTGCGTGCGCAGCAGCAGCTCGAGCAACTGGAAGGGATGCTGGCTGACCCGCTTCAGGCGGCCAATGCCTCGGTTTTTTATCAACTCCGTGGCGTATGGGCGAGTTGCCGGCGCAAGCTGACACGATTCGCCAAGGATCTGACGGTTCATCAGTCGGAGCGTGAGTACAAGGTCGCCCAGGGCAAGTTCGACAACTCGCTGCGTGCGGCGTTGCATGTCATCGATGGGCATATCGAGAAGGCCGAGCGGCGGGAAACTGCGATCACGGAGGATCTTCGCGAGATACGTGCACGTCGTGAAGGGCTGCGGGGCTTCTGGAACTACTTCAAACGCCGCACCTTGCTGGTCGAAATCGGGTCGCTGGAAGGCGCGTTGCAGACAGCCCAGGTGCACACCGAGGAATGCCGTGCCGCCAAAGCTGAGAAACGGAGCGCCGTGTGTGGCGCTTTCGAGGGTCTGAGCATCGAGGGGCGCCGCAGGATCAACCTCGCGCTGATTGCGATTACGCAGGAGCTGTTCGTACACTTTAGCCAGAACAACGTCAGCGTCTTCGCGCGCGAGGCGTCGGTACGGCAGATTGCTGACGCCAACTACGGTGATATCAACGCGTGTCGCGACTTGAATGCCCACATCGAGAAACGCATTGGCAGCTTGCCGGTCAGTGATGACCTGGTCATGAAGGTGCGACAGCGCACCAAGTATCTGGAACGCCAGGCCAGCTATAGACGCGGCGCCGATACGGTACCGGTCGCCGGATCATTCGCGGATATTCGGTTGGAGTTCGACGAGTCAGGGGCGTCTAACAGCAATGAATCTGTGCCGATTAACGTACTCGTTGAAGAGTACTGGGACATCTATACCGTACTGTTGACCTGAGCCACCGGGCTGGCGCCGGCTTCGGCTCTCGCAAACCGCTTCAGCTTCCCGAATTCGATGTGCTCGACAGCGCGGCGCTCTTCTTCTCACGGTTCAGCGAAGCGAGGTCGGCGATAATCTGGGTTGCCTGATCGAGCAGGATGTCCGGCAGGTTTTCGGTTTCGATGTCATCGAACGATTCGACCGGCTCGAGGCCCATGGCAACCCGACGCTCGTTCTCTCGCGTCAGTCGAGCCGCCTGCCGCTCTTCACGCTCGGCAACCCGTTCGTCCCTGTTTAACGAAATGGACCGCTGGGTGCGTGCCAAATCCACCGCGGCGATGTCCGATATCAGGAATTCGATGTCCGGATCGCCCGCCATGCGGGTATTCTGGAACTGCGTCAGGAATGCGATTTCACTGTCGAGCGGCTGCTCCGCGAGGAAGCCGGTGGCTTTGATCTGGTCCCACGGCAGCGCGCGTTCGCGGCTGCTCTCGCCGACGTTCTCCGGATCGACCGCCGACGGCAGGTCGATATCCGGCAATACCCCGCGGTTCTGCGTGCTGCCACCCGTGACGCGGTAGTATTTGCCGATCGTCAGTGTCAGCTGGCCGAGGCCCGGGTCAGGGACTCGTCGGGCGTACTGGTCGAGGATGTACAGATTTTGCACCGTACCCTTGCCGAAGGTTTGCTGGCCGATGATGACGCCGCGCCGGTAGTCCTGAATGGCAGCCGCAAAGATTTCCGATGCGGACGCACTGTAGCGATCGACCAGCAGCGCGAGCGGGCCGGCATACGCAATCTGCGGGGCCGGGTGATCGAGTACTTCGATGCGACCATTGGTGTCCTTCAGTTGTACGACCGGGCCCTTTTCGATGAACAAGCCGGTCAGCGCGGTAGCCTCTGACAGGTGGCCGCCGCCGTTACCGCGCAGGTCGACGATCAACCCGTCAATGCCTTCTTCCTCGAGTTCTTCGATGAGCCGGCGCACGTCGCGAGTCGTGCTGACGTAGTCCTCGTCGCCGCGGCTGCGCGCGTCGTAATCCTGGTAAAAACTTGGCACCGAGATGATCCCGATTGCGCTAATCTCGCCCTCGCGTTCGATCTCTATTCGCTCAGCCTTGGCCGCCCGTTCCTCCAGCTTGATCTTGTCGCGGATCAGGTCGATGACATAGGTTTCCGTGCCGGGCAGCGCATCCGCGGGGAGGATCTGCAGCCGCACCAGCGTGTCGCTGGGCCCGCGGATCAGCTGCACGACATCGTCGAGTTCCCAGCCGACGACGTCGACCATGTCGCCATCCTCGCCCTGACCGACCGCGGTAATGCGATCATTCGGTGCGAGCCGGCCATCGATGGATGCAGGACCACCTGGTATCACGTTCATCACGGCGACGAGTTCATCATCGAGTTGTAGCGACGCGCCGATGCCCTGGTACGACAGGCTCATCTGAATCCGGTATTCCTCGGATTGACGCGGTGACAGGTAGCTCGAATGCGGGTCGAGTGTGTGTGCAAACGCATTCAGGAACATCTCGAATACGTCGTCGCTGTCAAGGTGGTTGACTCGTTTCAGCACGCGGGCATAGCGTTTCTCCAGTACCTCGACCGTCTCTTCCCACTCCTTATCGGCAAGCGTAAGGCTCAGAGCATCGTTCGTGACGCGCTGGCGCCACAGGACCTGCATTTCTTCGGGCGTCGAGATCCAGGGCTCGTCCTTGCGGTCGAAGAGATACTCCTCGTTGGTGTCGAACGCTATTTCGGAATCGAGCGTGGTGACTGCGAGATCCAGGTTTTGCTGCACGCGGAGACGATACAGGCGAAAAATGTCATAAATAGGGTCGAAATTCCCCGTTCGCATGACGTCATCCAGCGTGTATCGATAGCGCTCGAAATACGTGATATCCGATTGGCGAAAATAGTGCTTGTTGGAGTCCAGCGCCTGTATGAAATTATCGAGTACGAGCGCCGACAGCTCATCGTCCACGGAAATTCGCGAGTAGTGCGCGCGTTCGACAAACCGCGTCACCATGCGGGCCACCTGACGGTGGCGCTGCGTCGATTCCAGGATGACTGGGACGGTATCGGCTGCGAGCGCGGTGGCGGTCGGGCTGGTGCCCGGCAGCGATATCAGCAGCGCCAGAATCAGGCCTTGAACAGAGCGAAAATAATTCAGCATTCCGGGGGAATCCAAATGGACTTATGTACCTATATTTCTTACGCTTTGCAGCATATTGCGTATTACGTCAGGCCTTAAGGCTAGCCGCGGCAATCATATCAAGCAAGGTCCTGCTGCGCGGATTGGGCCCGCCAATACGGAGGTTTCCATGCATCCCTTCACCATTATCCTCGGGATCGTCCTTGGCAGCCTGTTCTCGATCGCTTTCAGTCTCGGGGTCGTACTGTTCGTATTCTGGTTTTTGCAGGATGAACACCCCAGATTCGACGCCGAGATGCCCGAGTTGTTCCGCAGTACGTCGATCTTCGTCGGCCTGGCCGGGCTGGCCGCGGTAAGTTTCCTCGGGACGCTGCGTAAACGAATCTGGCGCTATCCGAGCCTGGCATTGTTGTGGGTCGGCCTTCTGGCTACAGGCTGGGGGTACTGGCCCGAGTGATCGCACCCCCGGAGCTTAAGTTCCTTAAGTACTTCATGAAGTATAGATAATCGACTGAAAATAATCAAAATATTGAGAATTTTTCGGATACCGGGCCCGATCTGGCACCTCCAGAACGGCGTAGTCGGTCCCGCAGGAAGCGCCGTTGGGGGCCCATCGCTTGAAGGCCTTCGACACCCGGCCTAGGCCGGGTGCCTGGGGCGTCGGCGGATTCGCCGCACAATCGCCCAGGTCGCGACCCACAGTGCCGGTGAGCCGAGCAGCGCCCAGGCGACCCAGCGGCCGCGGGCGGCATCGGCGTATATCGAGCCAACGAAGCCGAGCAGACCGCTCGATCCCTCATAGTCACCGACGACGATCCGGCCGACGACGTAGACGATAAGGGGCAGCAGAATGAAACTGACCAGCAGCAACACGATGACTGCCCTGGTGCGCGGCTTCAGCCGTAATCGATTTGACTTAATCATGGGTCCCCGAGGGTGGCAAGTCGCCTGCGATGGATTCTCGCATGCCAGCGCCGCGCGGAGAACCGTGGTCCCCGGTGCGCGTGCCGAGGGGGCGGTTTCAGCGGTGAGCGCGGCTATTCGCCGTCGGAACGGTTTTCGCGGCGCTGGCGGAATCGGTACCGCAGCGTCGCAAGGGCGATGCCGGCATGCAGGCAGATGAGCCCCACCAGGATCGCCCATGGCAGGATCCAGGTCCAGCGAGGCGAGTAGGCCGCCGAGCCCAGCGCGATGAGCCCGCACAGCATATAAAGGTAGGGCAGCGCTTCGTAGAGGACGTGCGGCAACCACAACCGCTGCAGCAGAAGCTTGCGGATTTTCCGGGCGGTGCCGGTGCGCTGCGTGGGCGCCGTCGCGTGCAGTATTTTTCCGTCGTGCATGGGCCTCGGACTCTGGCGGGAAAACCCAGCCGTGTCTGTGAGCCTGCTCACACGACGATGGAGCTACCCCGCCCTGGCTTGCGCGGGCTGCATCCTAAGAGGCGTTATGTCGGGTCGGGTCGTTCAGCAGATCCGTGAACCGGAGTCGGATGCGCCCGACATTGATGATGTCGCCGTGGTGCAGGCGCCCGCAACGCACACGCTGATCGTTGACAAACACGCCGTTGGTGCTGCCGAGATCATGGATGACCATGCCTTCGGTGTCGCATTCGAGCCGGGCATGCCGCCGGCTGATTGAGTCGCGCCGGATCTGGATGTCGCTGTCAGCGCCACGCCCGATTGTGACGGACCGCTTGGCGATGACGAATTCGGCGCCGTCGCGGTCCCCCGCGCCGAGCAGCGTCAGGCGCCCGGTCAGGGTTTTGGTCTCATGGGCAATCTTCGCCTGCAGCTTTGCGCGTTGTTCGTCCAGACGGTGAATCGAGGCCGAGATCGCCCGGGCCTGCGACGGCTTCCGGTTGCTCATTGCAACCCTGGCGAGTCGCGAGCGAATCTCCGACTCGATGCGTTCGATGACGCGACGCTGTTTCTGCAAGGCACCGACGGTCTCGGTGCGCTCGAGTTCCAACTCGCTGATCTTCCTGCACAGGCGGTCGATGTAGGCATTCTTTTCCAGCAGTTCCGCACGCAGTCGATTCTGCTCATCGCGCATCGTGGTCAGTTTGCGGTGCGCGGCACGGAGTACGACATTTACCCGGGTCGTGTTTGCCGTTTGAGCGGATTCGACCGGAGCGCTGCCGCCGGGATCGGTTGTCAGACGGTCGCGCAATACCTCGAGCATCTTGTTCTGGTCCTCGATCCGTTTCTGCAAACGGACCGTCGTGCGGGCATGACCGGTGATTCTTGAATTGCGCAGATCGATTGATTGGCGGGCGAGTGCGAGATCTGCGTGCAGTCGCTTGCGCTCGGCGGCGAGCGCTTCCCAGCGCGACTTGCGCCCATTGATATAGGTCTCCAGGTCCTGGATCCGCGCACGCAGGAGCACAGTGTGGCTCTCGTGCACAGCCGTACCGGCACCTGACCTCATGGCTCGGCCTCCCGGGTCTGGCGGTGAGGTCGGGGAGTTCGGGGCAACCTGCTGCAGTTTTGCGCGGCCATGACGCTCGGCGCGCACGGCGGCGACCGTCGCATCGCGACGTGCCAGTGCGTCGGCATGTACAGCATTCGGAACCGGCGACGACAGGGCGGTGTCCGGATCCCAATCATCGGTCGCAGCGTTCAGGAAATCGGGCTCCCCGAGGATGCGAGATTTGTTGGTTGGGTCGTCGTCGAACAGATCAGCGAAATCGCTAATATCTTTATCGTTATTCTTATCCATTAGCCTCTGTATTATGGGCTAATTGGCCATCTGATTCTTGCTCGTTTACGCGATTTAGTTAAGTCGATCCCGATTATTTTCCGCCCGATCGTGCAGGGGTAACCATAACCATCGCGAGCGATTCGAGTTCGGCTCGCCCGCTGATTTCGACTGCAGCCGCGTGCAGCTGTGATGAGTCGACGGGATTCTTCGCGGCGCACAGCCGGCGCAGCAGCGTGAAGATGTCAGCATTGCCGTCGGTGGCCTCGATGAGTTCATCGTCGAGCGCGTGAAAGATCGTGACGGCGCGAGCCTTGACGGCGCCACTCGCATGCGTTGTAACGAGTTCCGTCGCCGGGAGGCCGCGACGGTCGAATGCGGCAATCGCCGATACAAAACGCGCATTCGAGATGGTGCCACTGTCGCGCAGAAGTCTTAGCGTGACATATTCGGCGATACCTTCGTCGATCCAATAGTGCTCGTGCACCGTGGTGATAGGCATCATCATATGTACGACTTCGTGCAGCAGCGTGCTCGTCCCGTTTTCGCTCAACAGTGGTCGATCGGCATGCACAAATACCGAGTTGGGTGCGGAAAGTCCGCCGCGCCACATCGGGTCGCCGGCAACGACGACGCTGAGCCGGCTCGGCACGGCATCGAGTTCGCGGGACAGGCGTGGCAGTGTCCAGCGCAGCATCGCGAGCATCGCGATTCGCTCGACGCCGGCGCCGACCGGGGCCGTTACGGATACGTTGATGCCGCTGATCAGGTCCTGCCGCCGGCCGAGATGGCCCGCGATTACCCAGCCGGTCGGACGGTCGAACGAGCGAGCCGGATTGTCGATCGTATAGTCGCCGTGTGTGTCGCGGGGGTAGGGCGTTGTGGCGGACCAGCCCGATGGTAATACCAGTCGCAGCTTCGACCGCGAGCGCGCGCCTGCGAGCAGGCGCGTCCACGCCGCCGGGAAAACGTCGTCGACACGAAAGACGGCCAAGGATTCGGAGACGAGGGCGTCGTAGCCCCCGTTCTCGCGCTGATGATCAATAATGACGGAATATTCGATGCGTCCGCCGTTCGCCGGCGGGAGCCACGTGACGGTGTCGCCCTCGCGCGTGACGACGCCGTCGCCGCGAAACTCGCCATATCGAGGTCTCGGGGCATTCAGGCGGACTTCGCGCAATAGCGCATCGGCCTGAATCAGCTGGATCGACGCTGCGGCATGCGGCTGGTCGGGTGCGAGGCGCAGTTCGAACGTCAGACCATAGGTGCGGTCGGCGGTTGCGGCGCTGCATAGCGCGGTCGCGAAAAGCAGGCAGAATCCGGCGGTTGCGGTCGGAGCGAGTCCGCGTCGGGCTGCCGGTTTCATGCGTGGCGTCGGGAAATCAAAGCGAGTCGGAGCCCACGATGAAGCTCTGCAATTCTCGTGCGAGGCCCTTGCAGGCGGCGGCCTGCGTGCGTGCGATGAACGGGATGGGAATGATGATAGCCGGGATGACCGATGTGCCTTTCACGGTGGCGCTGACTTCGCCGGCGGACTTGCCGTCGCGGATATCCCAGATCGCGGCCTCGTAGGTTGAATCGTTCTGCCACCAGGCCAGGCCGAAGCAACCGCCGCCGCCCGGCGCAATGGCGCACGACATGCTGCCACCCTCAGCGGTCCTCTCTGTATCCCCCGTCACCCAGACGATATAGCGTACGCCACTGTCAGCCATGCGCGCCGTGACGCCGGGCTTCTCCAGCAGGTCCGGCAGCCCTTCCGGGCCCTGCGGTGCGGTGCGCGGCTCGAACCACGGAAATAACGCGTCGATGAATTCTTCGTCCGGGTAGACGTCGAGTGCATTCCTGCCTTTCTGCACCGCTTTGCTGACGCAGTCGACAAATTCATCTTCCGTCTCGTTGCCGCTGTGGTAACTGGTCTCGAGGATGACGATCCGTTCCCCGGCCAGGATGCCGGTCGCCGTATTCTTGGATTCCTCGACGCGGGTTGTCATGCACCCGGTCAGCCCGAGGCAGAGGCCGATCAGACCCGGTATCCAGGGCTGGCGGGTGGCGACGAACGGCGGGTGGGCGAGGCGGCTCACTCGGCTTCCCCCGGGGACTCACCCGGGTCCGCTGCGTCGGGGTCCGGCTCGGTATCCGAGACGGCTGTGGTTCCGGCGCCCGGTTCGCCGAGCAGCGCGGTTTCGGCGTCCATGCCAACTGCCGGCAACGCGTCGATGTCGGGCACGCTGTCACCATCCGGTCCGGCCGCCGTCTCCGGAAACAGGATCGCTCTGACCGTCGGCGTGCTGGTGAAGCCGATAACCATACTTGCTATCGCATCGCGCATCGCTTGGATGACTGCCGCCTCCATGGATTGCTCACTCCCGAATGTTCGGGAGTCGCTTTGTCCGTACGCGCTGACCGGCCAAGTGGTCTGCAGTGTGCCGTCGGGCGTGTACACCCGTAGATTGTACCGAATCCAGACGCCGTATTGGTCGGATCGGGACTGCCGCGGCAGCGAAAATTCGAACGCCTCGAGCGCCGGTTCGATGATGACGTCGAGCTCGTCGAACGGTGCGCCCGTGCCGCCGGGAGCCGTCACGGGTGTGACGCGCTCGAACATCGCACCCATTGCTGTGTCGAACATCCGGATATTCGCCGCGCCCATCGAGAATGACCAGGCCACATCGTTCGGCACGTCCTCCTCATAGGAATAGTTGCGCAGCGCATCGGTGTAAAAAACGCCAACATTCAGTGGTGCCTTCTCGACGAGCGGGTCGGGGAAATCCGTCTCGACGACGATATTCTTGCTGCAGCCCGAGAGCACGGCGCATGCCGCCAGCCAGACCGGTAAAGCCGCCACGCATCGCCGCAACTTTGGGAGCGTATCAATCACGGGCGGCCCGGGGTTGGCGTTCCATCGGTGCGAGGGTACGTACATCCATGCCGGACGGCCGCTGGTAAACCCTGAGCCCGAACTCGGGCACGATTGCCAGCAGGTGATCGAAAATATCTGACTGAATGCTTTCGTACGTTATCCATTCCGTACTGTTGGTAAAAATATAAATTTCGATCGGCAAGCCGTCGGCCGTCGGCGTCAACTGGCGAACGAGAAACGTCAGCGTATCGCTGATGTCGTTCCGGCCGCGCAAATAACTGCAGATGTAGGCACGAAATGTGCCGACATTCGTCAGGCGCCGCATGTTAACCGTCGCAGATTTATCATCATTGATAAGACCGGTGTTATCCGTCGAGAGTTCATGTTGTTTGGACTGAATATAGTCCTTCAGCAGCGCGAATCGCCTGAATCGGTCCGTTTCCTCGTCGGTCAGAAAGCGAATGCTGTTCATGTCCAGCAGCAGCGCTCGCTTGATGCGCCGACCACCGGATTCGGACATGCCTCGCCAGTTCCGGAACGACTCCGATATCAGGCTGTGCGTCGGGATCGTCGTCACCGTCTTGTCCCAGTTCTGCACCGTGATGGTGTGGAGCGCGACATCGATGACATCGCCGTCGGCGTCGTAACGGGGCATCTCGATCCAGTCGCCAACCCGTACCATGTCGTTACTGACGAGTTGGATGCTGGCCACGAGCGACAGGATCGTGTCGCGGAAAACGAGCATCAGGACGGCCGTCATCGCGCCGAAGCCGCTGAGCAGGAGCAGGGGCGATTCGTCGATCACCGCCGAGATGATCAGGATCGCACCGATGCAGTACAGGATGATCTTTCCGACCTGGAGATAGCCTTTGATCGGTCGATTGCGGGAGACCGGGTACTGCTCGTAGATATCGTTTACCGCCGTCAGCACCGCACCCAGGCCCATGACGATCGTCAATGCGATATACGCGAGCGCGATATTTTCGATCAGTTGCAGCGCTGCGGCCGGCAGCCCCACCACCCAGGCGGCACCCGTATATATGATCAGGCCGGGCGCACAGTGGGCGAAGCGGGCAAACACGCGGTGCCGGATCAATGCATCGTCCCACGTGCTCCGAGTGCGGCTGGCCAGCGCACGGAGCAGGCGAACCAGCTGGCGTTTCGCGATCTGGTCCGCAATCAGCGCAATGACGGCGAGTAGTACCAGGCCGATCGCGGGCCCGATGATCGGGTGTCCGGTCAGGCTGTTCGTCGCGGCCTCCAGCAGGGCATTCAACTTTTCCATCGGTGTTTGTCGTCTTGCGGCTTAAAAAAATGTGGGTGGTTGTCGTGCGTGGATCGCCTGGTGCGCTATTCGAACGGGTCGCGCCTCTCGTTGATGCCGAGCGGGTCCGCGTGAATGATAATCTCACAGCCCGGGTAGCTGACCATGACCCGCTCCTCGACCGCGTCCATGATCTCGTGGGACCTCAGCAGCGTAATAGCCGGCTCCATCTCAAGGTGGAACTGCACGATGTAATGATCACCGCCGAAACGCGTTTTCATGTCATGCACGCCGTGGACGTCAGGATGGATCAATGCGATCTGTTGAATGCGCGTGCGATCGTCGTCAGGAATTTCGCGATCGAGCAATATGTCGAGTGCGCGGCGGCCGATCCCGATTACGCTGCGCAGGATGAACAGCGCGATCACGAGACCGACCAGGGGATCCACGATCGCCCACCCGGTCCAGGTGGTCAACGCGATGGCCAGTGCGACGCCGATATTGATGAGAATGTCGGACTGGTAGTGCAGGGCATCGGCGGTGATCGCCACGGAGCCGGTGGTGCGGCCGACGAAGCGCTGTAGCACGACCAGGCCGATGGTCACGGCTGTCGCAATGCCGATCACCGTCAGGCCGATTTCCGGCGCTGCGATTGCTTGAGGGGACAAGAAGCGCTGGATTGCCTCGCTGCAGACATAGATTCCCGAGCCCGTGATGATCATGGCCTGCACCAGCGCCGCCAGGCCCTCGGACTTACCGTGGCCGAACCGGTGTTCGGTGTCGGCGGGCGACAACGAGTAGCGAACGGCCAGGAAGGTGACGCCGGAGGCGAACACGTCGAGAACCGAATCGACCAGCGAGCTGAGCAGCGAGACCGAAGATGTGGCCTGCCAGCCCCAGATTTTCAGGGCGACCAGGCTCAGCGCAACCATGATCGAAGCATAGCTCGCGAATCTGATGAGCTGTGTCCGCCGCTGCGGCATGTCATCAGGCTGCTGTTTCCGGGTCATGCCTGTCATGTTCATCAGCCTGCTAGTAGTGCGGCGGTACTTCGTCTGCCGGGCTGGTCGCCGAGTCCGACGGCGCGATCGATGCCAAGCGGTTCGCCAGGTGCCGGACCTTGACCTCGAGCTGCACAATCTGTTGCTGCTGCTGATAAACCTCATCGCTGAGTTCGAGGATCGACTGGTCCTGTTGGGCGAGTCGGGCCTCCAGCTCGTTAATGCGCGCTTCCTTATCCATGCCTCACTTTGTTACCTCGATTCCTCCGCGAATTCTCTGACCGGGGCGGGCGCCCCCAGGGTGCAGCTCACGAAGATACCATGCCGCGGTCCGCGTCCGGGGACCGTGGTGCCGGTAGTCCGGGCCCGCGAATTCCGTTATCGTTGGCGGCCCGCGGGCTGCGCCGACGGAATCGGCGGCACGCGCACACTGATTCGAGCCGTGGTCTGTAAGCAGCAGCCCGTGGCCTACGTTCAATTAACCTCCAGGGAGACTTTTGCGATGGCTGAAAAGCAATGGGACGTGCCGCCGGAAATGCAGATCGATGTGTCGAAGACGTACTCGGTATCGATCGAGACGAATCGGGGCAACATCGAACTCGAGTTGTATCCGAAGCACGCACCGCAGACGGTTAATAACTTTGTGTTTCTCGCGGAACAGGGTTTTTATGACGGGGTGACTTTCCATCGGGTCATTGAGGATTTCATGGTCCAGGGCGGCGATCCGACGGGTTCGGGCTCCGGCGGGCCCGGGTATCGATTCGCCGACGAGTGCGATGGTAACCCGCTGTCGCACGAGCGGTGCGTCATCTCGATGGCCAACGCGGGCCCGGATACGAACGGCAGCCAGTTTTTCATCACCCATCTTCCAACCCCGCATCTCGACGGCAAGCACACGGTCTTCGGTAAGGTTACGAGCGGCGAAGACATCGTCGATGCCGTCCGGCAGGGCGATACGATGGTCAGCGTCAAGGTCGCCGATCAGGCCTGAGTACTCGATCGGCTTGCGATCTTCCCGTACCAGTCTTCCAGGGCGGGCCGGCCCTCGGTCGGCCGGATCTCGACCCAGCCTGCGAATTCACAGACCGTGAACAGCGTGATGTCGGCGAACGAGAAGTTCTGACCCGCGAGGAATCTCCGGTCCGCGAGGCGTCCCTCGACGCGGTCGAAGAACTGGGTGCACAGTGCCCGGCCGCGTTCGATCAGCGCGGGGATTTGCTCGATCCGCGTTGGACCCGGGAACACATGATCACGGAATCCGGGTGACCAGTTACGCAGCATTTCGGCGATCGCCGGCAGACCCTCGTTTTCGACGATGTTGTTCCACATCAGTACCTGGGCTTTCTCGGTCGGGCCGGTGCCGAACAGGGGCGGCTCCGGATGCAGGTCCTCCAGGTAGTGGCATATCGCGAGACACTCGCTCAGGTACACGCCGTCGTCGGTCTCGAGCACCGGTACCGTACCGCCGGGGTTGATCGCCAGGAATTCGGGGCTGAGTTGCTCCATGCGGTACAGGTTGACCGGAATCTTCTGGATCTCGATACCTTTCTCGGCCAGAAATATGCGGACACGCTGGGGGTTTGGCGCGCGTCCAAAATCGAACAGTTTCATCGGGCTGGCTTACTCAAACGGATCGGGCGAAGCATACTATATGAGCCCGCACAACAGTGCCCCATTCGGCGCTGGTGGCCGGTGATGGGGCGCGCCCTGCGGTCAAGGTGTCAGACCCTTGCGGGCATCTTCGAACGGGCGCAGCTCGGTCTCGAGATGCCGCCATTTCTCGACCGAGCGCTGGTG
>SMVA01046607.1_pt1 | contig 36494 bp, 34 predicted proteins | sample 2456451 | NCBI WGS metagenome assembly SMVA01 (sample SAMN11095933, study PRJNA526329) | marine sediment metagenome | biome: Marine sediment; feature: Surficial sediment; material: Deep marine sediment; isolation source: Hadal surficial sediment | place: Pacific Ocean | collected 2014-05 | depth... | reverse complement strand
TCCACCATGTTCCCGGGGTGGCACGGTGCGCAGGCATTCGTCCCGCTTGCTGCCTTCCGGGCCGCAAAGCACCGCCGGAACCGCATAGCTGGGATTCGGCAGGCTGACGGCACCCCCCTGCGCCGCGAGCTTAGCCTCCCTCGCGAGCATCACACGATGTTGCTCGGGCCCCGGCAGTACGGTGACGATTCCTGGAAAACTGGCGTTGGGAATACGTACACCGGGTATGTCGTCACTGGTGGCTTCCTGGCGGTTGAGATGCCACAACGCAGCCGCCGGGCCGGCGATCTGGTCCGTGATAAACCCGATGCCTACGATCCGAGTGTAACCGAACTCGCCCGGATCGATGTCGAGTATCGTGACAGCAAGCACGTCACCGGGGAGCCCGCCGTTGATATAAACCGGTCCCGTCAGTGGATGGACAGCGGTGATGTAGGGCGGCTCGCCGCGAGAGTCCTCGTAGCTGCTCTCGGGATCCAGGAGGGAGTCTCCCGCGTTGCGGGTCTTGAAAACGATAGTTTGGCCGGGCTCGGCCCACGCGGCCATAGGGATGTCGGGATGTATCCGATTGAAGCAAGCTGCATCCTCGGCACAGCGATTGCCCTCCCGGCCGATGATCAATACTTCGTCCTGGGCGAGCACCGCACCGAACATCAGTCCACCCGCCAGCGCCGCAGCGCACCGTACGCTACTCGAGAGATCCATCTGCTTTTCCCCAAGTTGGAATAGTTTAAGGCCGGGTTAGGTCCCAATTTCCCGGACACTTTCGAATGTGCTGATAATGGCCATGGAAGGCGTCAGATGGCAAGACGGAAATACTCAGACGAGCATCGGCAAAGGAACCGCTAGCCGCTTCCTGACTGCCTGAGGAAAGGTAGCCCTAGCTGATTTCCGCGGAGCGGATCAACGCCGTCGCGACGGCCGCAACCACAACCGGTATGACGAAGACGATGAAGTTCGCACTCATCGACAAGCCGATGCCGATCAGTAGGCCTCCGAGTACAGGACCCACGATTGCGCCGGTGCGGCCGGCTCCAATCGCCCAGCCCACACCTGTCGCTCGCACTTCGGTGGGGTAGAGCCGCGCGGCCACAGAGTAGAGCCCGGTAAAGCCACCCTGCATCCCGAACCCGATCAGCCCAAACAGCACCAGGACGGCAATCGATCCGGAGATGTAGCCGAACACGACCATCAGCACCGCCGTTCCGACGAGAAACACGCCGATGGATCGCCTCAACCCCAGTATCTGAGAGCTGTAGCCCTGCAGCAGGATGCCGAAGATGGCGCCGAGATTAAAAACGGCCCCGGCGTATATTGCGAGGCTCGGAGATAACCCCGTATTCGCCACCAGCAGCGGTATCCAGCTGAGCAGAAAATAGAGCGTGGCGAAAGACATGAAGAACGCGAGCCACAGCCACAGGGTCGGCGCTCTGTTCCCTGCGGTGAACAGAGACGACACTTTCGAGTGTGCCGCACGCGCCGCAACCGGCGGAAACTCGCTCAGTTCAGCACAATCCATAGACCTCAGAATTCTGTTGGCCTTCTCCAATGCATTCGCAGGCCGCACCTTGACTAGGAAATTGAGAGACTCGGGTAGGAGGACGTACACCAGCGGAAATGCGAGAGCGGTCGTGAGACCCGCTACGGTGAACATGATTCGCCATCCGAATTCCGGAATGATCGAAGCAGCAACCACGCCAGACAGCGTAGCGCCGACCGGATAACCGGATAACACGATGCTGACCAGGAGGTTCTTGCGCCGATCCGGTGCGTACTCGGCAGCCATTATCGCCGCACTGGCCAGCATCGCACCGATTCCAAGACCACTGGCAAACCGCAAGGCCGCCAGCTGCGTGAGATTTTGTGCATAGGCAGTCAGCAAGATGCCGGCAGACATGACCACGAGGCAGAACAAGATCAATGATCGCCTGCCCAGATAGTCTGCCAGCGGCGCCAATACAACTGCCCCGACAGTCATGCCGAGTAGACCGGCGCTGAAGACGATGCCCAACGCCTCCGGCGAGATCGCCCACTCCATTGCCAGCGCCGGCGCCGCGTAAGAGATGATCAGGACATCCATGCCGTCCAGTACATTCATCAGGAAACAAAGGGCGATGACCGTGTATTGCAGGCCCGATATCGGCTGGGAATCGATCAGCTTTCGAATGTCGCTCATTCTCTATGCCGTCTGTCAGGTCGTGGCGCACTATACATGGGCCGCATTACCGGCGAGATGATCCGGGTATGAATAACGTTAATTTGCGCAACGCGTGACCCGCCCCCTATCGCAAACTACCCAAGTTGGGAGACTCTGAGGTCAGAGAATTGATAATGTCTGTAAAAACCACGGCTTACAACGACTGAGCATACGTCGAAGAATGCGGATGTCGTCATCAGCAGGAGCTTCTTATCAGGATTCGCCGATGAACATGATTTCGGCAACCGCGCTGCTTGCAAACGTCATCTTGCTAGCAGCCTTCGTCTGTCCCGCTACACAGGGTATGATTAAAGCCTGCGATCTCGAATTAAAACAACAACGGAGGGAAACCCTATGAGACGATCATCCAGCGCCGTGGTGGCGCTCTCACTTCTCGTCGCGACGCTGGGCGCCAGTACGGCGGTCGGTCAAGAGGACTCCGGACAGGGCTCGGTCGCATTGTTCGACGGCAGCGACCTCGATCAGTGGGTCGATCTTGGCGACGCAAACTGGACCATCGTGGATGGCGTCGTGCAGGCTGATAGCGGCAACGGGTTTCTCGTCAGCGCTCAATCCTATGGCGACTTCCGTCTCACGCTGGAGTTCTGGACCGATCCGGACGCGAATAGCGGCATCTTCATTCGCTGCTCGGACCCAGACGACGTCGGCGCCGGCAACTCCTATGAAGTCAATATTTACGATAAACGCCCGGATCAGACTTACCGTACCGGTGGCATCGTCAATTTCGCGGCGCCGACCAGCATCATCGATGCCGCCGATCGTTGGAATACCTATGAGATAACCGCGCAAGGCTCGCGGCTTCTGGTCGAATTGAACGGTACCGTCACGGTCGACATCGAGGATGCCACGTACTCCGAGGGGCCCTTCGCGCTGCAGTACGGCGCCGGAATCGTGAAGTTCCGAAATATTCGAATTCAGCGGCTCTAGCAAGGAATCGTGACGGCACCGCCCATATACGGCTGCAGAACCTCCGGGATCGTCACAGAACCGTCTTCGCGCTGATAGTTCTCAAGCACCGCGATCAGGGCGCGGCCGGCGGCGACACCGGAACCGTTCAAGGTGTGCACGGGCTCGGGCTTGTTATTGTCAGGATTTCTCCACCGCGCATGCATACGCCGGGCTTGGAAAGTCTCGCAGTTACTACAGGAAGAGATTTCCCTGTAGCGCCTCTGTCCCGGTAACCAGACCTCCAGATCATAGGTCTTGGCGGCGGCGAATCCCGTATCGCCAGCGCAAAGGGTCACGACACGGTAGGCAAGCCCCAGCCGCTGCAGAATCGCCTCCGCGTGTGACAGCAACTCCTCAAGCGCTTCGTAGGAGTCTTCCGGCCGCACGATATGCACGAGCTCGACTTTCTCGAACTGATGTTGGCGGATCATGCCGCGCGTGTCTTTGCCGTACGAACCCGCCTCTGACCGAAAGCACGGCGTGTGGGCCGCCAGCCTCAGGGGCAGCTTATCGGGCTCGATGATGGTGTCGCGCGCGAGGTTGGTCAGCGGCACTTCCGCAGTGGGTATCAGTCTGAGCCCGGTTTCACCCTCCACATGGAAGAGGTCCGCGTCGAACTTCGGGAGTTGGCCCGTGCCGAACAGCGACTCTTCGTTGACCAGATACGGAACGTACACCTCAGTGTAGCCGTGATCGTTCACATGCACATCCAACATAAACTGGATCAGCGAACGCTGAAGTCTCGCCACCTGGCCGCGCAATACGACGAATCGACTGCCCGAAAGCTTTGCCGCGCGTTCGAAGTCGATCTGCCCGAGATTCTCGCCGAGCGAGACATGGTCTTTGGGTTCAAAATCGAAACTCGGTGGCTCACCCCAGCGACGCAGCTCCGCGTTGCAAGTCTCATCCGCCCCATCGGGGACGGAGTCGTGCAGCAGATTCGGCAACCCCGCCTGGATGGCGTCTAACTCAGCCTGCACACTCTGCAGGCGTGCTTCCGAGTCGGCCAACTTCGTTGCGAGCTCACCGACCTTGAGCTTCAGGGGTTCGATGTCTTCGCCGGCGGTTTTCGCCTGCCCGATGGCCTTCGAACGCTCATTGCGGTCCTTGCGAAGCGCTTCGACGTCGACCTGTAGCGCCTTGCGGCTGGTCTCAAGCTCTAGATACTGCCCTCGATCCAGAACGACCCCGCGTCGCGCGAGATTCCGCGCGACGTTCTCCAGGTCACTGCGCAGAAGCCTAGGGTCCAGCATAGTGGTCCAACAAGGTCATATTGAGGGCCATTAGTCATGGTACCCCAGTCGACTCTCCATGCGTTGACACCAACCTGCGAACAACCAGAATGAGAGACCGAGCCCGATGAACACACCCGTCGCGTTCGCGAGGAGATCGGCAGGCTCGAAAAAACGATACGGCAGTTTCAATTGAATCATCTCGAGCATAATACCGAGGGCGAGCAGAGCGACGGCGACGATCCCGTGATACCGACGCGCGTAGAGCCCGGAGAACCAAATCATCAAGAAGCAATAGCTGATTGCGTGTGCCGCCTTATCCCCCCAGGTAAGGTCTATCGTGACAATCACAACGTTCGGGAAAACGCTCGCAGCAATTACACAGACGACCAACGCCAAACCGAGCGACAGCCACAGCCAGGGATATCTAAGCGACAGCACGACGCACGTTATCCCGGCTCGCCGATCACATCGACCCCATCCGCTGGATCGAAGGAGAATAGATCGGGGGCAAGCTCCTGATTGATATGTACTTCCGAGAAGACTATTCGCGTGAGTTGATCCAGCCCGTCGATCAATTCGAGCCGAGCAAGCTCACCATCCCGGAACCCGACCAGGATCGAACGAAAGTCGGAGCCCGGGACTTTCGGTACCAGGCGCACCCAGCTCAGCCCGTCAGCCGTAAAATTATCCAGCGTCTCGAAGCGGTCCCGCACCGATTGATCACCGCTCAGAAGCATGGCCGGCGTCGCCTCAATGATGTCATTCAACGGTGTGACGGTCGCCTGCGCTAACTCGACATCGTAGATCCACAAGCTGACACCATCCGCGAGAACGAGCTGCTCGATGGGTTCCCGGTAGCGCCAAAGAAACTGATTCGGGCGCTGCAAGGACAAACTGCCCGTCGCGATCTCCACGAGTTGATCGTCTGCGTCCCAGAGTTCCTGGTAGAACTCGGCCTGTACGGTCTGCGCCTCGTCTAGAAAGTTCTGCAGGTGATCTTCGCCCGTCAGGGCGTCAGCCGGATCCACGGCCTGAGACCGAGTCGATTCGCAAGCAATCAGTGCCGCCCCAACAAATAAAACAACAAAGATTTTGGCAGGCTGCTGGAAAAACCTACTATTCATCGCTCGGTGGCGGCGGCGCAAGAACTTCCCTGGATCCGTTCGCTTGCAAGCTTCCAACGATGCCGGCCTCCTCCATGGTTTCCACCATCCGGGCGGCACGGTTATAACCGATCTTCAAGCGGCGCTGGACACTGGAGATTGACGCCCTACGGGTATGCGTCACGATCCGTACGGCCTGATCGTAAAGCGGATCCTGCTCGCCGTCCGAGTCCCGCAGCGTGAGAGGATCGATTCCTGGGATCTCGCCACTCGGTCCGGACAGAATCTCATCGATAAATGTAGGCGCCCCGCTGACGCGCAGGCTCCTTACCACGGCGTGCACCTCGTTGTCGGATACGAAGGCGCCGTGAATCCGAGTTGGGATCGACGTACCCGGCGGCAGGAACAACATGTCCCCATGACCTAGCAGTTGTTCAGCGCCCATCTGATCCAGGATCGTTCGCGAGTCCACCTTCGCGGACACCTGGAAGGCTATCCGGGCTGGAATATTGGCCTTAATGAGCCCGGTAATGACATCAACCGAAGGCCGCTGCGTCGCGATGATCATATGGATCCCTGAGGCTCTGGCTTTCTGCGCGAGTCTCGCGATCAGCTCCTCTACTTTCTTGCCCACCATCATCATCATGTCCGCCAGCTCGTCGATGATGACGACGATATACGGCAAGGGCTGTAACGGCGGTGGCTCCTCGTCACTGCCTTCCCGGAATGTAAACGTAGGATCGGGAATGGGCGTCCCGTTGTCCAACGCTTCATTGACCTTACGGTTGTAGGTGGAGAGATGCCGTACGCCCAGCGTTGCCATCAGCGAATAGCGTCGCTCCATCTCGGCGACACACCAGCGCAGCGCATTCGCCGCCTCCTTCATATTCGTCACGACCGGTGCGAGCAGGTGAGGGATCCCCTCATAGACTGAAAGCTCCAACATCTTCGGATCGATCATGATGACGCGCACATGTTCCGGCGAGGCTTTGTACAGGAGGCTTAGAACCATCGCGTTGAGCGCCACGGATTTACCCGAGCCCGTTGTGCCGGCGATCAGCAGATGAGGCATCTTGGCGAGATCGGCAACGACCGGCTGCCCGCCGATGTCTTTGCCGAGCGCTAAAGTCAGAGGAGACTTCAAGTCATCGTACGTCCGTGATTTGACGATCTCCCCCAGCGAAACCAATTCACGTACTTCGTTGGGAATCTCGAGGCCGACATACGGCTTGCCGGGAATGATCTCTACGACTCGCACACTGACGGTGGACAGCGAGCGGGCCAGGTCCTTGGACAGATTCGTTATCTGGTTGACCTTCACGCCGGCGGCGGGTTTCAACTCGAAGCGGGTCACGACCGGCCCCGGGTGGACGGACACGACCGCCACTTCGATACCGAAGTCCGCTAACTTCAACTCGACGAGCCGGGACATCGCTTCCAATGACTCTTGCGAATAGCCCCCTTCCCGCGGCGGCGGGTCATCCAGCAACGCGAGCGCCGGGAGCTCCGCTGACGCAGGCGGCTCGAAAAGCGGTACCTGCCGCTCACGCTCCAGCCTGTCGCTGGGTTCTACCGGGTCAAACGACGGTTCGATTCTCGGCGCAATCGGGCTCGCAACCGATCGGCTCCTTGAGACGAGTTCGTGGCGTTGCTGCTTGGCGCGGCGGCCCTCGAGCCACACCTGGACGCGACCCACCGTCATCTCAATCGCGCCGATCGCCGCGAGTACGCCGCGTCCCGTCTTGTCCATCACCGCCAGCCACGAAACGCCGGTGGCCAAAGACACCGCCGCGAGCCAGATGACCAGCAATAGAACGGTGGCGCCCAGCAGCCCGAGGATCTGCTCCATGCCCATGCCGACCAGCTGACCGACGATGCCACCGGCCGTCTCGCGCAGATCGGGAGTGAAAAAATGCAATGTGGCAAGACCACAACTCGCCGCGAGCGTTAGAATGAAGCCACCGCCACGCCACAACAGCGCCGCGCGGCTCGCGCGCCCATAGACATTCCGGCCTCTATAGACCAGCGCGCCGGCCAACAGGACCAGGGCCGGAAACAGGTAGGCTGGGCGGCCAAACAGCAGATAAGCGGTATCCGCGAACCATGCACCCGCGGGTCCCATACGGTTTTGCACCATCTGGCTATCGCCGGAAACGCTGAAGGCCGGGTCTGTCGCGTGATAGCTCGCGAGCGCGAGGAATAAAATGACAGCGATGCCCGCGCAGAGCCACAGCGCTGATTCCCTCAAGCCGCGGAGCTGTGGGACGAAGAAGGGCGGGGCCGCGCTGGTGGACTTCGCTCTGTTCAAGTTCTACCCGAATATATTAAGTTAAGGTGCTGATTATACACACACTCGTCCCGCGTATAGCCCCCAGACGGGAGAAGGACAGGGCTCGATAGCCTGCACGAAGTCCTGCCCCCACCGGCGCAGAGTCAGCGCCGGAAATGCTTCGGGTAACCTGGTTATAGTACTCCTCGGAGCCGGAGCGGCTCGTTATTACTTCCGGCTATGAACGAGAGTTACGCCTGCATCTCATGAATGTCCAATGCCACCGCGACAACGGAATTCTGGATGTCGATCCCACCAGATGGAATGCGCTTGTCGGCGATTCACCGTTCCTACGGCACGAGTTCCTCGCGGCGTTGGAAAGAACCGGCTGTGTTGGTGGGGAGACATCGTGGCAACCGAGCCATCTGACAGTCGTTGACGCGGCTGGCGAATTACTGGGCGCACTGCCCCTGTACGTAAAACACGATTCCCGAGGGGAGTTTGTCTTCGACTGGGGTTGGGCCAATGCCTATGCGCAGGCGGGTCTGCCGTACTATCCGAAGCTTGTCAGCGCCGTCCCGTTTACGCCGGCAAGCGGGCAACGGATCTTGGTTGCAGAGCAGGCGGATTTTTCTACCGTCGCGGCTGCGCTGTTAGGCGCCGCCCAGGAGCTCGGCGCTGAGCTTGGCGCATCGTCGCTGCACGTGCTCTTCCCCACTGAGAGTCAGCGCGATTATCTAGCCGCCGAAGGCCTTCTGACGAGGAAGAGCTGTCAATTCCATTGGCACAATGACAATTATCATAGCTTCGACGATTTTCTAGCTCGATTCAACTCTGCGAAACGCAAGAAAGCCCGTCGGGAACGGCGCCGGATAGCCGAAGCGCAAGTTCAATTCCAACATCTACGGGGCGACGAACTAGAGACCGAAGACTGGGACACGGTATTCAAGTTCTATTCACACACGTTCCTGCGACGCGGCCGCGCTCCCTACCTCAATCGTGCGTTCTTCGCCGAAGTGGCGAAGACCATGCCGGAGAGCCTGGTCGTGATCCTCGCACGCTTCGACGGCAAACCCATTGCGACGGCGATCTGCTTCCGTAGTAGCGACACGCTCTACGGACGCTACTGGGGCAGCCTCGCGGATTTCCATAGCCTGCACTTCGAGACGTGCTACTACCAGGGCATCGACTACTGCATCAGAGAGGGCTTGAGTCGATTCGAGCCAGGGACTCAAGGGGAACACAAGATCAGCCGGGGCTTCACGCCTACGGCGACCTGGTCGAACCACTGGATCATCGATGCGGAGTTCGGTCATGCCGTCGCAGAGTTTCTGGATCGCGAGCGCCTGCATGTGGACGCATATATGGACGAACTCGCTGCCCACGCACCGTATCGACGAGATCCGCAAAGCACGACTCCACCCTCCCGATGATGAGTACTGAATTTGAGCACGCCCCGCTGGCTGGCAGTCACTGACGCCCCCGACGCCTTTCCACCGCCCGCGGAAGCGCTGACCGAACCGAACGGCCTACTCGCGATGGGCGGCGACCTGAGTCCGCAGCGGCTGTTGGCCGCGTACCCTCTAGGTATCTTTCCGTGGTATGAACCCGGTCAACCGATCCTCTGGTGGTCACCCGACCCGCGAGCCGTACTCTGGCCGGAGAATCTCCACGTCTCCAGACGCCTGCAACGAACGCGACGTCGCTCCAAACTGAGTCTGACTTGCGATCAGGCGTTCAGCACGGTCGTCCAGTGTTGTGCCGAACCACGTCGTTATGCCGAGGGCACCTGGATTACCGGCGAGATGAGCGCTGCCTACAGCACGCTGCATCAGCTCGGCTGGGCCCACTCGTTCGAGGCCTGGCAGGAAGACGAACTCGTAGGTGGGCTCTATGGCGTCGCGATCGGCCGAGTATTCTTCGGCGAGTCCATGTTCTCGCGAGTGACGGATGCGTCGAAAATCGCGTTGATTTCTGCAGTCGACTACCTCCGAACCAGGGACTTCGCGCTGCTCGATTGCCAGATATGGTCCAGTCACCTGCAAACACTCGGCGCGACGACCCTACCGAGAGCCGAGTTTCTGCGACAGCTGGACGATTTGTGTCGTCCGCCGGGCAGCCCGGGGTCCTGGACGCATGATTTCGAAGTATTCAGCGGGGACCCAACCCGTCTCGGACAGCGGGGGCCTTGATCCTCAGGCGACGGCGTTGCGGGAGTCTCCTAGGATGTGTAACAATTCGCCGCCGCAGTCGGCAGGTAACCATTGCAGTATGGCCAAAGAAGAAGCGATCCAGATGGAAGGCGTGGTATCAGAAACGCTGCCCAATACCACATTTCGTGTGAAGCTGGAGAATGACCACATTGTCACTGCCCACATCTCGGGCAAGATGCGCAAGAACTATATTCGAATTCTCAAGGGCGACAAGGTCACCATCGAGCTAACCCCCTACGATCTCACCAAGGGGCGCATCGTATACCGCTCCCGCTAGCGCGATTTAGGCCTCAGGCAGGTGTTCTAGCTCCGGCGTCACCGACTCGGGTATCAAGGTCAGTCCATCTCCATCCTGATTTAGAGCTACCCGTACATGCCCGCCGTCGGTAAGCTTACCGAACAACAACTCTTCGGCCAGCGGCCGCTTGATGTGCTCCTGGATAACTCGGGCCATCGGCCGCGCACCCATTTTTTTGTCGTAGCCGGTCTCGGCGATCCAAGCGCGTGCAGCAGGCTCTAACTCGATCGTTACGTCGTTCTTATCCAACTGCATCTCGAGTTCCAAGATGAGCTTATCGACCACGCGAGCGATGGATGTCTCATCCAGAGGATCGAAGAGAATGATCGCATCGAGCCGGTTGCGGAACTCCGGCGTGAACAGCTTCTTGATGATCTCCTGAAAATCGTCGGAATGGTCCTGGACCGTGAACCCAACGGACGCGCGGCTCATCTCCTGCGCGCCGGCGTTCGTAGTCATCACGATCGTGACGTTGCGAAAGTCGGCCTTGCGGCCATTGTTATCGGTCAGGGCACCATGGTCCATAACCTGCAATAACAGGTTGAAGACCTCCGGATGCGCCTTTTCGATTTCGTCGAGCAACATCACACAATGGGGATTCTTCGTGATGGCCTCGGTCATCAGCCCCCCTTGATCGAAACCGACGTAGCCCGGTGGTGCGCCGATCAAGCGCGACACGGTATGCCGCTCCATGTATTCGGACATATCGAAGCGAATCAGCTCAACGCCCATCGTCATCGCAAGTTGCCGAGTGACTTCGGTCTTGCCGACGCCGGTCGGCCCAGCGAACAGGAACGAACCGACCGGGCGATGCTCGTCGCCCAAACCCGATCTCGACATCTTGATAGCTGAGGCCAGCGCGCCAATCGCCCGATCCTGGCCGAAGATAACGAGCTTGAGATCTCGCTCCAGGCTCCTGAGGGCATCCCGGTCCGATGCCGAGACGGTCTTCGGCGGAATTCGCGCCATCTTGGCGACGATATTCTGGATGAGCTCCACATCCACGATTTCCTGCCGCTCCGCTTCGGGCTGCAGACGCCTATTGGCGCCGGCCTCGTCGATCACATCGATCGCCTTGTCAGGTAGATAGCGATCATTGATGTGCTTGCTCGACAGCTCCGCTGCTGCGCTGAGCGCTTTGTCTTCGTAACGCACATTGTGGTGTTCCTCGAAGCGAGTCTTCAGGCCGCGCAGAATCGCGACCGTCTCTTCGATGGTGGGTTCGACAATGTCGATCTTCTGAAAACGACGAGCGAGGGCGTGATCTTTCTCGAATATGCCGCGGAACTCCGAGTACGTCGTCGAGCCGATACAGCGCAGGTCGCCGTTGGCCAGCACAGGCTTGATCAGATTGGACGCGTCCATCACGCCGCCCGATGCCGCGCCAGCACCGATGATGGTATGAATCTCGTCGATAAATAGAATCGCTCCGGGCTGTTTCTTCAGTTCAGTGATGACGTTTTTCAGGCGTTTCTCGAAGTCGCCACGATACTTCGTCCCTGCGATCAGGGCGCCCATATCCAGTGCATAGATCCGACAGTCCCTGAGCACCTCGGGCACTTTGTCCTCTGTGATCAATCTGGCCAATCCTTCAGCAAGTGCGGTCTTGCCTACGCCAGCCTCGCCCACGAAGAGCGGATTGTTCTTACGGCGCCGGCATAGAATCTGAACGGTACGCTCGATCTCCAGCTCGCGGCCGATCAGCGGATCGATACGCCCAGCTTCCGCCTGTGCATTCAAGTCGCTGGTAAATTGCTCCAGCGCGGTTGCTTCGGAACTCGTGCGGTCGCCATTTGCCGCGTCGACGTCTTCATCGTTGTCCGTGCTGCTGTCCGAGATGCGCGAGAATCCGTGCGAGATGTAGTTCACGATGTCCAAACGTGCCACATCATGCAGCCCGAGAAGGTATACGGCCTGTGATTGTTTCTCGCTGAAGATCGCGACCAGCACATTGGTCGGCGTCACTTCTTTACGACCGCTCGACTGCACGTGAAATACCGAACGTTGCAGGACCCGTTGGAACCCGAGGGTCGGCTGAACATCCACGTCTTTCTCGGTATCGTCGTTGTGGAGCCGCGGCGTGGATTCGGTAATGAACTTCGTGAGGTCACGCCGAAGCTGAGTGATGTCTGCGCCGCAGGCTTGTAGAATCTCATGGACCTTAGGCGTGTCGAGCAACGCGAGCAACAGGTGCTCGACCGTGATGAACTCGTGCTGAGCCTCTCGGGCCTTCTGGAATGCCTCGTTAAGACAATATTCGAGTTCGCTCGATAACATCAGATTTCTTCCATCGTGCACAATAACGGGTGCTGGTGTTGCTGCGCTAGACCCGTCACCTGCGCTACTTTAGTCTCGGCAATCTCAAAAGTGTATACCCCGCAGATTCCTTTGCCCTGGGTATGCACTTCGAGCATAACGCGGGTCGCCGTCGAGCGATCCATGGAGAAGATATTTTGTAACACCTGCACCACGAAATCCATCGGAGTGTAGTCGTCATTCAGTAACACGACCTGGTACAGGGACGGTTTCTTGAGCCGCGGACGGGCCTCCTCCACGGCAACCTCATGGTCACCTTCAATACCGACTTTGTCAGGTTCGTCCGCCATAGCCCAATATTATCGGGCCTGGCGACGGAATTTAAAGGTCGGCGCCGAACGAAACTGCCATGGCAGACCCGGTATTTACGCCTGCGGAGCCAAAGAGGCCCGAAACGAGCGCCTGAGCGACTTGTCCCGCCGCGCTAGCCTGCCTATCATGATGGGTTAGGTCGGCAATCGACGGGGTTCCAACACGCGTTAATGGACGTCGCGACACGAATTCTCCAGTGGAAGGAGCAGCCGCCCGAGGAATGGGCGAGAGCCGCGAACCGCTACCTGCCCCACATCGTGAGCGCCCTGTTGATCGTGGCGCTGGCCAGCAAACTCGCGGAGCTGACCTGGACGATTATCCCGGGTACCCCGCTGGACGCACCGGCCCCGATCGTCAGCGCTCCAACCGCTCGGGCGGGCTCAGACGCCGCGTACCTGGACTTCTCCATTATTACGGGCAGCCATCTGTTCGGCGAAGCGTCCCAGGCCGTGGCAGCGGTGACGGAAACGATTGTGGACGCTCCCGACACGAACCTGAATCTCGAGTTGCGCGGCACCGTCTCATTTCGGGACAGCGAGAGTGGCTGGGCGATCATCGCCAACGATCGTGGCCAGGACAAAATTTACTTCGTCGATGATGCGATCGACGGCGGACGCGGTACGACGCTTCATGCCGTGTATCGGGATCGCGTCCTACTCAATCGGGCTGGAAATCTGGAGACGTTGCGACTGCCCAAGGAACCCTCTAGCGGAGCCGTAACAGCCGCCGTTCGATTGCCCGCGCCCGCGCCCATCGCCGCCCCTTCGTCCCTGAGATCGGTTATCAGCGAGAACGCCTCGCGAATCACCGACGTAATCCGGATCGTCCCCCATATCGAACAGGGCCAGATGGTCGGTTTTCGACTCAACCCGGGCCAGGCGCGTGAACAGTTCGATGCGCTCGGCTTACGACCCGGCGATGTCGTGACGGAGATCAACGGCACCTCGATGACAGACCCGAGCCGCGGCCTGCAGGTCTTTGAAGCCCTCGGTGAGAGCACGATAGCCAGCGTCACCGTCCTTCGCAACGGTCGACCCGAAGTCCTAACGATCGATACCAGTCAACTGGCGGTACTGGCAGAGGGTCGTCAGTAGGACGCCCCGGCCGGAACAAACTGTAGGGAATGCCCGTGAATAGACACAATGCGATGAACAGACTCAGGGTTGTGGCGCTAGGGCTAGGGCTCGTCCTCGGGCTTGGCAGCACGAGCTCCACTCTGGCTCAAGACGACGGGCCGCAGATCATGCCCAACTACCGGGATGCCGATATTCGCCAGATTATCGAAGCCGTGGGCGAAGTCACCGGGCGAAACTTCCTCGTGGACCCGCGGGTCAATGCCGACGTGACGCTGCTGTCGTACACACCCATGTCCCCCGACGCGTTCTACGATGCATTCCTCGCCACGCTCCAGGTTCACGGTTACGCAGCGCTGGAGGCCGGCGACGTCGTCAAGATCGTTCTTGATGCCAACGCGAGGCAACAGCCTGGTGCCGAGGTAGGGGCCGACGGCGACCGGTTCGTGACTCAGACCATCCAACTGCATAACATCGGCGCGGCCCAACTCGTACCGATTCTGCGCCCGCTGGTCCCGCAATACGGCCACCTGACGGCGCATCCGACTTCCAATATTCTGATCATCGCCGATCGGGCGAGCAACGTGAAACGCATGCTGAATATTATCGCCCGCATGGACCAGGCCGGCGCTGAGGACATCGAGGTGATCCACTTGGAGAATGCCTCGGCCAGTGAAGTGGTTCGCATGCTTACGACCCTGAATCAGGCGGCCGCGGCCGCGGGCGGCGCGCCTACCGCACGAATCGCCGCCGACGCGCGCACCAACAGTGTGCTGATCAGCGGCAACCTGAACGGTCGGCTTCGTTACCGTGCGCTGATCGCGCATCTGGATACGCCGAACGAGGACGGTGGCGATACCCGCGTCCGCTACCTGGACCACGCGGACGCCGAGGACCTGGCGACCAACCTGCAGGCACAATTTTCGGCCATCGGAACCCCAGGCGCGGCAGGCGATTCCACCCAGGCAGTCAGTATCTGGGCCGACTCAGGCACCAACGCGCTCATTATCAATGCCCCGGCCAATGTCCTCCAGGATTTGAATTCGGTCATCGACCGATTGGATATTCCGCGCGCTCAGGTCCAAGTTGACGCGATCATCGTCGAAGTCAGTGAAGAGACCGCTACCGCACTCGGCGTAACCTGGGCCGTCCAAGGCTATGGCTCTAACAACCCGGTCGCGTTCACGAACTTCGGCTCGACGATCCCGGGCATCATTCAGCTCGGCAGTGCCGGCGCCGGCGGCACACCCAACCCGTCCGCACTCCCGGAAGGCGCCGTGCTCGCCGTGGGGCAGATTCGGGACAACGGCACGAGCTGGGCCGCGATCCTGAGCGCGCTGCGTGGAGATGCCGTGAACAATATTATCTCCACACCGACGATTGTGACGCTGGACAACGAGGAAGCGGAGATCAAAGTCGGCCAGGAGGTGCCGTTCCTGACCGGAAGTTACACCAATACCGGTGCCGCCGCGGGCGCGGTCAACCCGTTTCAGACCATCCAGCGCGAGGAAGTTGGTGTGAGCCTGAAGATCACGCCGCAGATAGATTCGGGCAGAGGTGTGAAGCTCACGATCGAGCAGACGGTCTCGAGCATCGACTTTGGCGCATCCAGCTCCGGCGCCGTCGATCTCGTGACGAACAACCGCTCGATTACGACGACAGTCTATGTAGAGGATAGACAGATTCTGGTGCTGGGGGGCCTGACCGACAATCTGCTGAGCGAACGCGAGCAACGCGTGCCTTTCCTCGGCCGAATTCCGGGGCTGGGCTGGCTGTTCAGGGCGCGTACCACCGAGAAGGTGAACAGGACTCTGATGATTTTCATCCGCCCGACCATCTTGCGCGACAGCATTCAGGCGAGCTTCGAGACCAACGCAAAGTACAGCTATATCAGGGACCTACAGCTGAGACAGGCCGAGTTGACCGTACCGCTGATGAGAAACGCGGAACGCCCATTGCTGCCGGAGCTCATCCCACCCGCGCCAACGGCGCCGCCGGCACAGAGCGGAGAGGCCGAGACCGATGGCGGCTGACCTGGAGCTTGGTCAGGCCGACGTAGCACAAACACGGGAGCGACGTCTCCCGTTCGCGTTCGCCAAGCGTCACGGCGTTCTGATCCAAGGCGTTACGGACGGACACACCGAGGCCATCTACCGGCACGGCGTGTCCACACTGAGCCTCGCCGAGGTTCGCCGGTTCGTCGACGGCCCGGTGGCGTTCTCCGGCGTCGATTCGGATTCCTTCGACGATCAGCTCCAGGCCTTGTATGAGAGCGGCGCCGCCATGACCATGATGGAAGGCCTGGACGATGAGACCGATCTGCTGGAGGTCGCGCAGCAACTCCCCGAACCGTCCGACCTGCTCGAGAGCGACGATCAAGCGCCGATCATTCGCCTGATCAATGCCGTGCTGACTGAGGCGGTCAAGAAGAACGCCTCGGATATTCATATCGAGCCCTACGAGAACCACCTGACCGTGCGGTTCAGGATCGACGGGGTGCTCCAGGAAGTCCTCCACTCCCGGCGCGCAGTAGCGCCACTGGTCGCGTCCCGCATCAAGGTCATGGCCAAGCTCGATATTGCGGAGAAACGCCTCCCTCAGGACGGGCGCATATCCCTGCGGATCGCCGGGCGGGCCGTCGACGTCCGCGTCTCGACCATTCCGTCCGGACACGGCGAGCGAGTGGTCTTACGACTGCTGGACAAACAGGCCGGGAGACTGGACTTGTCACGCCTCGGCATGGCCGAACGAGATCAAACCGGCATGGATTCGCTGGTACATCGCCCACACGGCATTCTCCTCGTCACCGGCCCCACGGGTTCAGGGAAGACGACGACGCTCTATGCCGCGCTGGAGCGCATCAACGACCTGAGCCGCAACATACTAACGGTGGAAGATCCGATCGAGTACTTCATCGATGGCATCGGGCAGACTCAGGTGAACAACAAAGTGGAGATGACATTCGCAAGGGGGTTGCGAGCCATTCTTCGCCAGGATCCCGATATCGTCATGGTCGGCGAGATTCGCGACCTGGAGACCGCGGAGATCGCGGTACAGGCCAGTCTGACTGGCCATCTCGTTCTGTCCACGTTGCATACGAATACAGCGGTGGGCGCCGTCACGCGACTTCGAGACATGGGGGTGGAGCCGTTCCTGTTGTCCTCCAGTCTAATCGGCGTTCTCTCGCAACGCCTGGTCCGTGTGCTCGACCCCGACACGCGAGAGCCCTATCAGGCGAGTGACTACGAATGCCGCCTACTGAATGTCGACGTGAGCAATCCGCCGACGCTCTACCGTACCTCGAAGGGTGAGCAGGGTTACCAGGGGCGTACGGGAATATACGAACTCGTCACTCTCGACGACGAAATGCGCACGATGATCCACGACGGCGTCGGCGAGCACGAACTGGAATCCTATGCGCGCGAACGGGGCCCGAGTATCAAAGATGACGGGTTCAGTAAGGTCATGAATGGCACGACATCCCTGGAGGAAGTACTTCGAGTTACCCGGAGCGACTGATGGGAGCGTATCAATACGTTGCGTATGACGAGAACGGCAAGGAACGCAAGGGGGTCTTAGAAGGCGATACCCCGCGCCAAGTTCGAGCACTATTACGCGAACGCGAACTCCACCCGATAGAAGTCACCGAAGTCGAGACGAAGGAACGCTCCGGGCGAAAAGAATTCTCAATACGCCGCGGGATCTCGGCACTCGATTTAGCGCTGCTCACACGCCAGCTTGCCACGCTGACTCGTGCGGGTCTGCCCCTCGAAGAAGCCCTTCAGGCTGTCAGCGAACAGACTGAGCGGCCGAGGCTCCAGAGTATCCTCCTCGGCGTGCGCGCAAAGGTTTTAGAGGGGCACACCCTCGCCGCCGGACTCGACGATTTCCCTCATGTGTTTCCGACTATCTATCGCGCGACCGTTGCCGCCGGAGAGCAGGCGGGACGGTTGGACACGGTCCTGGAGCGGCTGGCCGAGTACACGGAGTCCCGTCACAGCCTGCGCCAGAAGATCAGTCATGCCTTGATCTATCCCATCGTACTGACGGGCCTGGCTTTTACGATCATCGTCCTGATGCTCGTATACGTCGTGCCCAAAGTGGTCGGGGTGTTCGAGACTACCGGACAGACGCTACCGGTGCTTACGCGAGCGCTGATCGCCCTGTCGACTTTTTTGCAGAATTGGTGGTTCTTAGTCGTGGCCGGAATCGTCGCAGTAGTCGTCGGGATCAATCGACTCCTGAGTCGAGAGGGCCCGCGCCGACGATATCATCGGTGGCTCCTCAAAGTGCCCATCTTCGGGCGTGTTAGCCGGGGTCTTAATACCGCCCGTTTTACGAGGACGTTGAGTATTCTGAGTTCCAGCGGTGTGCCCATCCTCGAGGCGATGAGCATCAGTGGCACCGTGGTGACGAACCTGCCAATGCGGGACGCGATCGAAGAAGCGACGGTTCGCGTACGCGAAGGCGGATCGATCGGGCGCGCACTCGGCCAGTCCAAACTCTTTCCGCCGATGAGTATCCATCTCATCTCCAGTGGCGAGGCCTCCGGGGAACTCGAAAACATGCTCGAGCACGCGGCAAATCACCAGGAGGCTGAGATGAACAGCCTGCTCAGCATGATGCTGAGCATTCTTGAACCGGCCCTGATCATCATCATGGGTCTGATGGTGCTGGCGATCGTCATGGCCATTCTGTTGCCGATTTTTCAAATCAACCAACTCGTCGCCTGAAGCGTGCAGGAGCGCCCGCCTGACGACGAATGTTGCGCATTCGGCAAACGTTCCGCAGCGAGCATATGGCCCCTACCCGCGTCCCGCCTAATGAAAGTCTCTGGATTGAGTAGGCAAAGAACCCAATAGGGCGCTGTGATCATAGAGTCGATCAGCCACCACATGGACCACTTCGCCCTCCTTTTGCACGTGGCCCTTAACTCCCAGCAGGGTCGCCCCTAGTAAAATAGATCGCTGATCCTTCGCTAGCCGCTCCCAGACCACCAGATTGAGATACCCGGTTTCGTCCTCAATGGTGACGAAGGTGACGCCTGCGGCACTGGATGGGCGTTGACGCGTAATGACGAGGCCCGCTGCATAAACAGCCGTACCGCGCTCGAGCTCAGTGACCAAGCTTGCCTGTTCGATGTGCATGGCAATGAGGCGCGTTCGCAATAACGCGAGAGGATGGCGACCGAGCGTAAAGCCTAAATGACGATAATCCGCAGCGATGTCCTGCCCTTCAGTCGGGATCCTCAGCAGGGGGGCTCCTTCAGGGATACGAATCTGGGGGAAAAGCGGTGTTCGTTTCTGCACACCCGCTACATCCCAGCGGGCACGATGCCGATTTTTCGCCAGGGATTTTAGCGCGCCACTGGCCGCCAACAGGTTAAGATCCTTGCGACCAAGCGCCGTCTGTTCCGCAAGGTCCTGGATATGAGTGAACCTGCGCATACGTCGGGCCTCGATCACTTGCTCGGCCCCAGCGGCTGACAAACCCTTAACCAGTCGAAGGCCTAAGCGCAGAACCGGATCCCCATGCGTGTTGCGTTCCAGTGTCGAGTCCCAGTCGCTAGAGTGGATGTCTACGGGTCTCACCTCCACGCCATCCTTCCGGGCAGCGCGTATTAGTTGAGCTGGGGCGTAAAAACCCATGGGCTGACTGTTGAGCAAAGCACAAAAGAAAATTGCGGGTTCGTGACATTTAAGCCAGGCAGACACATAGACCAAGAGCGCGAAACTCGCTGCGTGGGACTCTGGAAACCCGTATTCCCCAAATCCCTTGATCTGCTTGAATATCCGCTCGGCAAACTCCCCCGTGTAGCCACGATCCAGCATGCCCTGAATTAGACGCTGTTCAAACCGTTCCAGGCCGCCACGACGGCGCCAGGCGGACATAGCCCGGCGCAAATCATCAGCTTCTCCTGGTGTGAACCCCGCCGCAACCACGGCAAGCTTCATGACCTGCTCCTGAAAGATCGGCACCCCCAAAGTGCGTTTCAGAACCTCTTCGACCTGGGGACTCGGATAAGTCACAGGTTCCTTACCATCACGTCGTCTGAGATACGGATGTACCATGTCTCCTTGAATCGGCCCTGGCCGGATAATGGCCACTTCGATCACAAGATCGTAATAGCATCTAGGCCTGAGCCTGGGCAGCATAGCCATCTGAGCGCGTGACTCGATCTGGAAAACTCCGACCGTGTCGGCCCTGGAAATCATCTCGTAAACGGCAGGATCCTCGGCCGGCAGATTGCTCATATTGAGTTCGCGGCCATAGAAGGTCTGGATTAGATCGAAACTACGACGGATCGCACTTAACATTCCCAATCCGAGCACATCCACCTTCAACAACCCGAGTTCTTCCAGGTCATTCTTGTCCCACTGGATGACGGTACGGTCCGGCATGGCGGCATTTTCAATGGGCGCTAACTGACTCAAGGCCCCTTGAGAAATGACGAATCCACCCACATGCTGAGAGAGATGCCTCGGAAACCCAATTAACGCACTGACAAGGGTAAACAGACGACGAATCATGGGGCTGGCTGGATCAAGGCCGGCTTCCTTCACTCGCCCCGAGTCAATTTGCCGGCCGTCCCACCACTGCAGAGACTTGGCAAGCGCATTCACCTGAAGCGCCTCAATCCCTAGGGCCTTGCCTACATCCCGCACGGCGCTTCTAGCTCGATAGCTAATCACAGTTGCCGCTAGTGCTGCTCGCTCACGAGAATACTTCTTGTAGATATATTGAATGACTTCCTCGCGCCGCTCGTGCTCAAAATCCACATCGATGTCGGGAGGCTCATTCCGTTCCTTAGAAATAAATCGCTCGACGAGCATTTCCATTCGGGCAGGATCTACCTCCGTTATCCCTAAGCAGTAACAAACAGCGGAATTAGCGGCAGACCCGCGTCCTTGGCAGAGTATGCGTTCGCTACGTGCAAACTGAACAATGTCGTGAACCGTAAGAAAATAAGACTCATAGCTGAGCTCTGAAATGAGTTCGAGCTCGTGCTCGATAAGCGTCAGCACTTTATCCGGCGTACCATGAGGCCAACGCCAGCGCATACCTTTCTCGGTAAGCGCACGAAGATGACTCGCGGGCGTTTCTCCAACGGGGATGAGTTCATGAGGGTATTCATAGCGCAACTCATCCAATGAAAACTGAATACGCTCGGTAATAGCCAACGTTTCTTCTAAAAGCTCCATGGGATAATTACGAGCAAGCGTCTCAAGTGACCTTAAGAAACGTTCCCCGTTGGGACAGAGTTCGAAGCCCGCTTTTTCCAATGGCACCTTGAGGCGAATAGCCGTCACAGTATCTTGGAGCATTCGTCGCTCACGGCAGTGCATGTGCACGTTCCCGCTAGCGACCATCGGCATACCAAACACCTTCGCCGTCTTAGCCCAGGCTCTCAGCAAATGCCGATCCTGCCCATTCACCAATAGCTCCGTCGCCAGCCAGACTCGATCGGGGAAACACTCTTTAAGCCAAGCGCCCTGACTGAGATCGGGATCCTCTGCGGGCAACCACAAAATGAGGCTCTCCGAGGAGCCTAAGCAGCGGCTGACATCATCCCGGGTCAACCGATAGGAACCCTTGTCAGCCGCTCTCCGGCCGCAACTGATAAGCGCTGCAAGCGCCCCATAGGCTTTCCGATCGGAAGCGAGAACAACCATCTTCAAATCGTCATCGAGTTTGAATTCACTACCGATAACGAGTTGTAACGGCAACTTACGAGCGACAGAATGGGCCCGAACTACGCCGGCCAGTGAGCACTCATCGGTCAAAGCGAGGCCCGCGTAGCCTAATTCAGCGGCCTGCCCTACTTGCTCTTCCGGATGAGACGCGCCACGAAGGAAAGTAAAATTACTAAGACAATGCAACTCCGCATAACGTAACATCTCATTAGCCGAAAATTCCATGGAGATACCAGTTTCGATCCGCGCAACGGTCCTGGTAAATCCACAGCTTCTCGCCTTTACCACTTAAAACCATGTAGTAATCTCTGCTGATATCTTCGCCGCTCCACCACCCCGCTTCGATCCGCTCGGGACCAGACTTCAGTTGCAAAGGCTCTCGTCCGTGGTAACGGGGAAGACTATCGGCAGCACTGAGTAATGGCAGTGGTCTGGGTAATATCCAAAGAGGTCGATGATGTGCCCAGGGAGAGACTGATGAAGCACCGAGGCTTGTTTGTGAGAGCAAATCCATCGATTTTGCCCATGCCGCCTCGGGCCGATGCTCCTCCACGAGAGTGATACCGTAAATACGTGTCGCCCCGAAACGCCCTCGCAAACGTTCTATTAGCCTATCGATGCCCTCTTCAAACCCCGGCTGAGCAGAATCCCGAAATAGTGTCGCATTACGCTCGACCGTGGCTGCGACGCGCCTAGTTCTCAATGCCAACGCAATAACAGGGGCGGGCAGGAAAATTCGTTCCAACCTGTCTAAGAAAAGCCTCGAGCATCTGTCCCGATCCTGAGTGGGACCTGCCAGTTTGATGCACTCCACCGTCGCCGAACGGTGCGGGTGCCGGAAGATGATTTCAAAGCTCTCTACTCCAATCTGACGCTTGCGCAAAACCCTGACGAGACCCTCAATGAGGCTTTCCCCCGCACGCGCGAGAACGGCCGGATCAGTAATTTCATCAGAAAATTCGAGCACGGAACTCAAGCTCCGAGATGGTCGAAACTCAGGCCACGAGTCATATTCCCCCAGGGACTGGTCTAGCTGAAGGAGATATTGCCGGCCTATCCGCCGAATAAACCCATCGCGCGGTAAACGCAGGCAATCGCCGATGGTCCGCAGACCCATACCCTGGAGAGACAATTGAGTGCTTTCGGGCCAACCCGTCACTCTTAAAGGAAGCGCGCTTAAGCTTCCCACCAATTTTTCTGAAAGCCGAACATCATGACTCCTATAACGTACCAGCCAGAGCGCAGCGAGTGCTGTTGGCGCTGCGCACAGATAAGCCGTAATTTGTCGGCGCTCGAATTCTGCCCGTAGTGCCTCCTTGATGGCCTCGAGCCCACCAAACAACTTGAGACTCCCATTAACTTCCATAAGAAATTCTCGAGGAGGCGCAAGACTCACGAAAGGCGTGAACTGCCGGGCCCACCGGCCTAATGCCTCTAGAGCAGTCTCGTGAGGATCAGAATCAGGTAGTGATTCCAGGGCTATTTTTGGCAGGTGAACCGCAATCCATAATTTGTTTACGCGGAGTTTGTTTGAGCGAGGCCCGTGAAAAGCGGCGTTACGAGGAGAGGATGACGATTCTCCGGTCAATAGAGATAGTGGGTTGAGAGCCTGAGTCATAGCAAGCTACCACCACTCGGTGTCTCCCGCCTCGCTGCGACAGATATGGACCACCCCGGGACGCCCTCCACGGCATTTCAGTATTTCAACCCGGGTCATTTCTCCTTCCCGTAGAAGTTGTAATTTAAGCGCCGCCGGTGATCTCTGTCGTAATGCCGCTTTGGGACGAAAAAGCACCGCCCAACAACGCCCTTCCTCGGCAGCCAGTTGCAGACGCCGTAAGGCGGTCTCATCCGCAGACTGAACCCAGGCCAATACGGCAACACACGACCCGGCACGCAAGGCTTGCTCCATAGCCCAGAGACTGTCCCGATGACTTGGCGCCGCATGCACGAACAACATGCGGGTCAAATCGATGCCGTGTCGGCTCAAAGCAGGGGCATAGGGAATAAAAGGCGGAGAAACCCAGAGAATCCAGCCCACGGTTTGTTCTGGACCCTGAGGCCGGCTTAAGCGGGCCAGGGCCGGCATTAAAAGGCTCAGCTCGCCAACACCGTAATTTCCCAAAACGATCTCTGTCAGCGTGGCCGTAGGCCAACCACCCCCAGGCAGATGATCATCTAATTCCTTGAAACCCGTCGAATGAACGCTGTGGGGGGGGCGGCTGCCCGCTCCCTGCCAAATATGAGGGTGATTGATTAGTTTCTCGATGCTCACGATGTTGGCAGTCTGTCGGACTTGGGCAGAATCTCCTGCGGCGATCCCCTAAGTCCGAAAGACGGTTAGGCATTACTTTGCATTGCGTTATTGTCACTATCCATATAGAGAATTACTCTGTAATGCATTGTTTTTTCTCTATATAATGTTCCTAATCACCCCCACCACAACACCTTCTATGGTCAGAGACTGTTTCCTGAGATCTACCTGGATAGGGTCAAAATCCGGGTTCTCCGGCATTAACCAAACCTGATGCCCCTCCTGGCGGTAGCGTTTAACCGTGACCTCATCTTCCAAGCGGGCGACAATGATTTGCCGATTCTTCACCTCGGGTGAGCGATGCACCGCCACTAAATCGCCATCTAATATGCCCGCATCCCGCATACTCATGCCGTGCACCCGGAGCAGGAAATGCGGCTCAGCGCTAAAAATCCCCGGATCGATCTGATAACGGGCCTCAATATGCTCCTCGGCAAGAATGGGCTCTCCTGCTGCCACTCTTCCCACCAATGGCAAGCCGATCTGCTCCCGTATAGCGTCCTTGAGTCGAATACCCCGAGAAGTGCCCGGCAGCAGCTCGATGGCACCCTTGCGTTCCAGGGCCCGCAGATGCTCCTCAGCGGCATTCACGGAACGAAAGCCCAGTGCTTTGGCAATCTCGGCCCGGGTAGGCGGTATGCGAGTTTCTCTTATAACATTTTGAATTAAAAGCAAAATTTCTTTTTGTCTGGGAGTTAGATCCTGCATGTCGATGACTGTATATAAAACCAGTTACTGATACTATATACAGTCCATCGTTGAGGTCAACTGTCAGCGCCAGAGAAACACTACCTCAACCCCACAGATTCACCGCAGAGGCTACCCTACGCAAACGGACACAACCTGACCGAAGGCGCAACCCTGCGGATCGTAGATTTATCGAAGCGCATTGTTCTGATGGCAACATAGATTGTCTTCTTACATTGCAGTGTTGGGCGCTTTAGGAAATAATTGCGCACGGTTTACCATTTCAGTCAGGGGAAACTCTATGTTCAAACAACTTCAGCTAGGCGCGCTCTTCGCCGTTCTGGCCATTGCCACTGGATGTGCCGCAACAATAAGCGACGCGCAGCTCGCTGCGGTCCGGACAATCGCACAGAACGCTGAAAGCGCGGCGGAAGATGCCCAACGCCAGGCAAGTGAAGCGCGGCAAATAGCATCGGGCGCTCAGAGTACTGCGAATCAAGCTCTCGACGCAGCGAATGCGGCTCAAGCCTGCTGCGATGCGACCAACGAGAAAGTTGATCGCATGTTCGAAGCCACGACTCAGAAATAACGAACACCGCACCGAATAAACGCCGTTGGCACATATCGCCAACGGCGTTATTCTATGGTGGTCGGAAACCGCTTAGACGAACGAAGCGGATTGTGAATCGCCCGTTACAGCGGACCGTCAGATGAAATAAACTGCGGGACGCCGCGAGAATTCAAGACCACGCGCTCAGCCATCTCCCAGTCGAAACGATCCCCTTTGCCTTCTTCGATCGTAGCGACGTAAGCGCGCGTTAGCTCGGTCATGATAGAGGCTTCATCGCCCTGAAGCGTCTCGTCCAGAAGCGGGTGCGCCTCCAGATAGTAATCGGTGCCACTGCGACCGAGCTTAACGGGTTGATTGACAATTCGTACGGGTGTGCCCACCGGTACATCGGCATACAAGGACTCAATGTCCTCGGGGAACATGCGAATACAACCGTGGGTGACGCGCATGCCGACACCAGCCGGCATGTTGGTACCGTGAATCAGATAGCCGGGAAGCGCGAGCCGCATCGCATGCTTTCCGAGCGGATTGTCCGGACCCGGCGGCACGACCGCCTCTAACGTCCTGTTCTGGGCAGCGTACTCGTCACGAATCGACTGGGGCGGATACCAGGTTGGATTTTCGACCTTGCTGTGAACCTCGGTTAACCCTAAGGGCGTACGCCACTCCATCCGACCAATACTGATGGGGTGGGTGATGACCCGACCCGAATCGCCGTCGGGGAAATAGTAGAGTCTGAGTTCCGGGAGGTTGATAACGATCCCTCTGCGCGGTGCGTGGGGCAGCACGAACCGCGTCGGCAAAATGATTTTTGTGCCCTCTCCCGGAATCCAGGGATCGACACCAGGGTTAGCCTGGACCAACTCTTGAAAGCCGAGGTCGTGGAGGCGCGCAATCTTGACGAATGTATCCTCATACGTCGCTACGAGCACACGGTTCTTACCGACGACATGGCTATCGGCCGAGAGAGGGAACTCAAGCGCAGGCGCCCTACCCGCCGCGGCCAATAGCACCAACATTGACAAGAGTCTTCCCATAGACCGAATAGTATACACATTGGCCGTGACTTAGCATGCGCACTGGGCCATGAATGGGGCGACCCACGGCACGTCGGTCATCGAGCGACCAGGGTCCGGTACAGTGCGATGGTCTGTTCGATCGTATCCTCGATCCGAAACGCTTCGCCTATACGACGGCGTGCTGCCTGGCCGACCCGCTCGCGTAACGCGGGATCTTCATGCAGGCGGCGAATCGCGTCGCCTATCGCCCGGCTGTCACGTACCGGGACGACGAAGCCGCTGACGCCGTCGACGACGAGTTCCGGGCTGCCGCCGCAATCCGTAACGATCGGCGGAACACCGTAGGCCATCGCTTCGATCAACGCGCGCGCGAGGCCCTCGCGTCTGATCGACGGCAGAACGAAGACATCACAGGCTGCGCTCAAGGACGGCGCGTCGACACGATAGCCGGTCTTGTGGATTCGGTCGGCTACCGGGCTCATGGCGATTCGTCTATCCAGGGACGGCGCGTCCATATGGCCGACGAGAAGCAGGTGAGGCTGCCAGTCTTTCGGCAACCCGGCCATCGCGTCGACGAGGAACTCGATTCCTTTGCGCGGTCGTACGTTCGCGACGCAGCCGATCACAAAAGCCTCCGGAGGAATCGCGAACTCCGTTAGATCGCCCGGCGCATCCGTATACCAGTCGAGGCTGTGGCCCTTGTAGATCGTCACGAGCCGCTCGGCGGGCAGGCGAAGGAATGCAGGCCGCATCTGCAGGAAATAGTTTCGAACCGCGTCGGCGACGCAGACGATCCGGTCGATTCTAGGATTCAGGAAACGCTTCCATGAGATCGGATCGAGAAAACTGACGTTGCCGACGATGCCCCGATACGCGACGATCCGAATGTCGGTGCCCCGGCTGGCCACGAGGCCATTCTGCAGTCCCTTGTTGCTGAAGGCGTGCAGGATGTCGTACTGCCCGCGCCGAAGCTCGTCGCGCAGCTGGCGAGTGCCGGCGGAGTCGATGCGGCTGCGCAGCTCGATATCCAGAATCGGCACATCCGCTTCCGTCAACTCGGCGTTGCTTTTACTCGCACGCGGACACACGACCGTTAGATCGATTCCCGCGCGATGCATGCCGATGAAGGTCGCGACGGTCGAGCGATCCGCGTCTTCGATAACGCACAAGACCTTGATCGTCATCACCGTGACAGTCGTCCGGACCGATCGTCGTCGACCACGGACCGGTAGAGGTCAAGATAGCGTCTGCCCATGACCTCGGCCGTGTAGCTTCGCGCGATCCGTTCGCCGTTGATGCCTAATTCGCGTCTGAGTTCGGGCTGGTCATACAGGCGCAACAGGGCTGCCTTCAACTGATCGGGCCGCGCCGGATCGATCAGGATCCCGTTGTCACCGTCGTGGACGATTTCGGGAACGCCACCGACCCTGCTCGCGACGATGGGTAGACGCTGCTCCATCGCGTCGAGCAGTATGCTGCCGATGCCCTCTTTATAGGAGGGCAGAATAAAGACATCGAACGCGGCCAGGTAGTCGCCGACATTATCGACGAAACCGGCGAAAGCCAGATTGTGCAGGCCCTTGGCCGATCTCCGGAGCGCCGCTGCATCTTCTCCACCACCGACGAGCAGGAATCGAATGTCCGGGTGTGTCTCCTGCAACTCCCTGGCTACCTGAATGATGATCTCCTGTCCCTTCTGCTTGTTGTCGAGCGCCCCGACGTGGCCGACGAGCAGCTTTCCCGGGTCAGCCCCTCTGATTGCGGCTGACCGGGCATCGTCGACACTCAACCCACTGCTGGCACTGTGAATGACCCGCGACCGAATCGCCGGGTCGAAGGCCAGCACGACCTCGGCAACTTGCGGCGCAACCGCGACAACGTACGCGGCACGCTGATAAGCCCGGTGCGCCAACCAGTGATCGTGAATCGGGTTATTGACCCGACGCGTGAGGATATACGGGGTCCGCGAGAGTAGTGCCCGCAGATACGCCGAGTAGACGCTACGGCCTTCATGGACGTGCACGAGATCAACCTCCCGGATAGCCCTCGTCACCGCGAGTCGGCTGCCCGAGACCGTCCGTACTTCGACGTCTGCGTCTTCGACTCGATCGGCCAACGGCCCATACCGGCGCGCGACCAGAATCTGCCGAATATCGGCACGTGCCAGTTCACGGATCAGCAACTCGGTTTGCCTCTCTCCGCCCCGGTAGCCGCGGGCGAGATTGACATGGGCGACAGTGAACGTCATCGGTGTGAGGGAACTCTATCCGCGTCCGTAGGCAGATAGTGTAGCGTAAGCCCATACCACCGATGGGGAGGCCGCTGGTCCGGCCTGCGGCCGCGCAGCGCCGCAATTGCGGCATCGCGATGAACCGCATAGAGTGCTTTCTTTACAACCATTGCTACGATGCATGAGGGCGAGCGACAGTGTGTGGCTTCATCGGCGGAACCGAGCCGTCATGGCATTATCAGAAAGCGTTGAATTCCATTGCGCACCGGGGACCGGACGCGAGCAAGTTGTGCCTGGACGGCGTCGTCAACGTAGGGTTCCGACGGCTAGCGATCATCGATCTTCGCGACGAAGCGAATCAACCCATGTTCGCGGCGGACGACGCTACCTGGCTCGTATTCAACGGCGAGATCTACGGTTACCAGACCGTGCGGAAGGATCTCGAAAAGCGCGGTCACGTCTTTCGCACGACTTCGGACACGGAGGTCGTGCTGAACTCTTATTTACAATGGGGCGATAGCTTCGTCGATCACATCGACGGCATGTTCGCTATCGCCATCTGGGACGAGAGATCTCAACGGCTGAAGCTCTACCGCGACCGGGCGGGAATCAAGCCACTCTACTATTATCACAAAGGCAAGAACTTCGCTTTCGCTTCCGAACTCAAAGCGATAGAAATCGCATGTGCGGCCGAAGCGCTACAAATCGATAAGACCGCGCTCTACGATTTCCTCGGTTACCGCTATGTCCCGGCGCCGAAGACCCTCTACGAAAACTGCTACAAATTGCCGCCGGCACACTGGCTCGTGTTCGACCCCGCCACAGGCGCAATACAGGGACCGACGCCGTACTGGCGCATCGAGATACCCGATGAACCGCGCCGCCTCTCGCTCGATCAGGCTTGTGAGGAGTTGCGATCGTTGATCGACACGTCGGTCCGAGAGCAGATGATTGCGGATGTGCCGTTGGGCTTCTTTCTGTCGGGCGGTGTCGACTCCAGCGTCGTAGTGGCGTCAGCGTCGAAAACCGGCAGAAACGTCTCTACGTTCTCGATCGGCTTCGACTCGGACGCGGTATCGGAAACACCGTTCGCTCGCGTCGTGGCTGAATTATTCGGCACCGATCACCGTGAACGGATGCTGTCACAGGCTGACGCTCACGAGCTGCTGCCGTTGTTGAAGGTCTGGTTCGACGAGCCGTTCGCCGACGAATCCGCGATGCCGACATTTTTGGTTTCCAGGGTCGCGCGCGAGTCAGTCAAGGTCGTGCTCACCGGAGACGGCGGCGACGAAGTGTTCGGCGGATACCGGACGTATCCACGCTTCGCGCGCTATGACCGGTGGCCGTCCTGGCCGCGATTCATGGACGGCGTCGCATACCAGCTACGCAGACCGTTTCATCGGCGCAGCGCCGCCACGCGCATACTGACTCTGCTCGAGATGGCGTTCAGCGGGGGGACGAGACTCTGGGCGAAGATCATGGCGGGAATGCCGGAAGCGGCGAAACGATCGTATAGGGCGGAGTTCGGGCTTCCTCGTGACTACGACGACTGGTGGCACTATCGGCAGTTCTGGCGCGACGATCTGCCGGTGCGTACGCGCCTCCAGCTGGTCGACTTCCACACGTTCATGCCGGGTATGGTACTCACCAAGGTAGACCGTACGAGCATGGCGGTCTCGCTCGAAGCACGCGTACCATTGTTGAGCCGCGCTATCATCGAGTTCTCGTTTTCTCTTCCCGAAGAGCTCCGTTATCACGGCGATGAGCCGAAGGGCCTGCTCCGACATGCGTACCGGAACGTACTGCCGGACCATATCCTCGATAGACGCAAGAAAGGGTTTGGGATTCCGCGGTACTATCTGAAGGATATCGGCGGCAGCAAATCGATCCAACAGCACGTGTTGGATAGCCTGTTCTTATCGACATCATCGGCATAACCGAGCGAAACTGCTAGGCGTCGTTATGGGTTTCGAAGCGCTCGCGAATCGACTGAACAAGAGGCTGTATCGCCGCAAACAGCGGAAAATGGTCAAGAGGTGGTGGGACGACGGCGGCGACCGCCGCTTTCGGTACAGCTACCCGCTGAATCGAAGCTCGTTCGTCATGGACTTGGGTGGCTACCGATCCCAACATAAAGTGAGCCACGGTCATCACCTTACGTGCGAACCGATGAACACTGATTATACCTCTGCGTGGTCATCGATCTGCACTCAAGACATTTCGTCGGCTGGTCGATGAGTGTGGTGTAGGATAGTCAGCTCGTTCTTCAGACAGTGCTGATAGTGCTGTGGCAGCGATCCGAACGACCACCCGTTGTGCCGCATTCAGATCCGCGGTATGCAGCTCCCAGGTGACGAGTATCAACGGTCCTGAAGGGACACAACCTCGTGTGCAGCATGAACTCGGTAGGCACCTGTGCCTATAATGCGCCGGTCGAAGGGTTCTTAGGCATGCTCAAGCGTGAGCGCGTCAATCGACGCTACTACGCGACTCAAGCCGATGCGCGCGCGGACATCGTTGTTTACATCGAGCGGTTCTACAATCCGAGGATGCAGCGTAAACTCAAAAGACAACAGACAGAACCAAACAAGTTTAACTCCGACGTCCAGAGAAAATGGACCGAACCCTGAATCTGTTTGTGCACGTCATTGTCAAGACCGGTAGTGGTATGATCCGAATGCAAATCCGCAGAGCATGTTGTTGGAAGTTGATCTTGAATGCTAATAGTGTGCTCGCCGCGCGGAGTGAGCCGCCGCGGAGTGAGCCGCCGCGGCGCGTGACCAGTAGACATACCTAATACACAAGCCGAGTGATCGGCTGATACCTATGGTTAGCCGTTGGCCAATAAGATTGTTGAGCGTAGTTCTCGCCGCGTGGTACGCACGCCTGGGGATGGCACGTAGGGCGCGGCCAGCCGAGCCGCAACGGATTCTGATCGCCCACAATCTGTTACTTGGTGATACGATCATGCTCGCGCCGCTACTCAAGAAACTAAGGACGCGTTTCCCAGAAGCCGATATCGTGATGACCTGCAGGCCAGGACTCGTACAGCTGTTCGCTGGTCGGCCTTATGGAGTTCGAGTTGTGCCATTCGATCCTCGTCACGTCGACACTTTCTGGAGCCTGTATCGCGAACGCGGATTCGATCTGGCGCTGCTTCCGATGGACAACCGATACAGTTGGCTGGCCCGATCCGTCGACTCGCGCTGGGTAATCGCGTTCGAAGGTGATCGTCCGGCCTACAAGAACTGGCCCGTGGATGAGCTGCAGCAACTCCCGGATAGCGCTATGGCATTTGGTGATCTGCTGTCATCAAATCTGGTCGATGGCCCCGCCAGCCTGCCTTACCAGGTATCTGACTGGCCAACTCCGCCTGCTCCGTCTTTTGAGATTCCCACAAAACCGTATTGTGTGCTGCATTTGGGTGCAGGGTCACCTTTGCGTTACTGGGAACCTGGCAAGTGGATCGAGTTGATCGCGTATCTCGAAGACAGCGATATCCAGCCGGTTCTAAGCACCGGCCCCGGTGAGGCGCACCTCGTCGAGAATGTCGATCCCAAGAGCGTCCTTCCATGCTTTCCTGGCTCGCTATCGCTGCCACAGGTCTTTCGCCTCTTGTCTGAATCGAGCGCAGTCGTTTGCCCAGATACCGGTATCGCTCACCTTGCACGGCTTGTTGGCGTGCCAACTGTAGTACTCTTCGGGCCAGGATCTACGACTATGTTCGGCGGCGGAGAGTTCTGGCGAAATGCGCCAAGCCGCAATGTGACGATCGCCAACTTTCCGTGTCGAAACCAAAACATCATTTTTCGTCGTAACCTGCCATGGTCTCAACATTGCGCCCGGACAACTAAGCAGTGCGCGGCGCCGAAATGCATGGAAGCGCTGACGTTTTCTATGGTCCGCGATGCGTTTGAGTCTATGAGGAATGAGCTAGGCTTCTGATTGGCTACCTCGATCGTTACTATGTGGCGTGACGTCCTCGTTTTAGACAGAAGCCTTCGCTTAGCACTGCGGGCGCTGTGTCAAGCGCCGTCAGTATCCCTATCCTTCTGCGTTATCCTGCATAATGTCCTTACCCTCGACGTTTGGCGAGCGGGAATTCGTCTATGCCAACGGTAGATCACATCGATGAGTCCGCGCTGCAACCAATCCGGTGCACTGACCTGAGTCGATTGGGCAGTCCGCACGACGGCGGCTATGTAGTGTCCGTACGAGCGTTGCGTCGTGCCTCGACGTTGGTCTCGCTTGGGCTGTCGGTGGATTGGAATTTCGAGCGTGCCGCTCTAGCCTTGAATCCCGGCTTGACGATTCACGCGTACGATCATACGGTCGGCCCGAGACTCTTTGCCAAGTCAGCTCTCCTGTCTGCGCTGGTTCTTCCGTTCCGACTAATAACTCTCAACCCGCGGCGCGTTAAAACCACGCTTCGTAAGATTGGTCGGTCGCTTGACTACTTTCGATTTTTTCGCGGAGCTGTTCGTCACTTTCAACAGCGGGTATGGTTCAATAGCGACGACGGAAGCGTTGATATGGCCACGATCATAGCGCGCACACAAGCGCCAGCCGAACATTCGATTTTCGCTAAGATCGATATCGAAGGCTCAGAATACCGAATTATTCCAACTATAGCGGAGCATGCACGATTGTTCAGTGGCCTGGCCATTGAGTTTCATGATACTGATGTTTGTGCAGCTACCTTTAACGCCCAGATCGCGCTGTTGCGGAGAGACTTTGAGATCGTTCACGTGCACGGCAACAATTACGGTGGTCTGAGCCTCGATCGCCGGCTGCCACTAACCTGGGAGTTGAGTTTCTTACACAAGGACCTGCTCGATGAACCGGTGCGTCCATATAGCGGTCCGCTCCCAAGAGTTGGCCTCGACGCGCCGAACGACCCGTCTCGCCCTGACTATCGTTTGCACCTGCGGCTCGACAACAGAATGCGCGATGAGTGAGACCTCGAAAACCCGCCAGCAATTCGGAGAGCTCGAGCGTGCCATCGTCCACGGTCGTGTGCTCGACGTCGGCGCCGGTGATGACTCCATTACGCCCGAAGCTATTGCCTTCGATGTGGATTCTGGCGATGCTAACTACATCACAGCGTTTCAGCCAGAGTCTTTCGATCTTGTGTATTCGTCGCACTGTCTTGAGCATATGTACGATCCCGCTCGCTCAATCGCTAACTGGTGGTCTTTGGTCAAGCCGGGCGGCCACTTGTTTGTCATCGTTCCCGACGAGGACCTATACGAGCAGGGAGTTTTTCCTAGCCGCTTCAATTCAGATCACAAGCACACGTTTACTATTACCAAGAAAGTTAGCTGGTCAACCAATTCTATTAACCTTCTTGATCTGGCGAAGTCGCTCCCGGGCGGTGATATCCTGTCAATTGTTTTGAACGATTACGGCTACGATCGGTCAGTGGGTTACCATGGCGCGTCATCGAAAAATGGCTTCTTGCGCTGGCTGCGTAAGATATACCGGAGCTTGCGTAAGCGCGGCCTCTGCCGTCGTTGGCCTCGCTTTGAGCGATGGATGGCAAGTACCGTGGGTTGGGATCAACTTTTCGAAAAGCAGACGATGGCGCAACTCGAGCTAATCGTGCACAAGAGAAGGTGACGGCGCTATCGTTCATAACATCTCGAATTGCCAAGAAACGAAACGTTTTTCCAATGGGAACATTCGACCATTTAATAATATCAATGGCGATACATCTCGCTCATGTTCATGGGACTTCGGACTCTCTCAATTTGGGTGGTATCGGCCTCGGGGGCAGATCAGGTCAGCAGGCCATCTGACCGCCCCTGAGCTACACCGCTATGCGCTCGACGGAGACCGTTAGGATTTTCCGAAAAGGACGTGCGATTTCACGAATCGAATGACCGCTTCTGGCTGCCGAAAGCGGTCACCCAGACTCCTCGGGTCGGGTGACGGCTAGTGGAAGATCGGCTGGTACTTCGGTGACGGGCTTGGCATGCTACTCGAGTTGGGCATGCCGAATCTGCTCGTAAGCTAGGCGACAGCGATGTCAAAGCGAGTCCTCCGAATAGTCCTTCTGTCACTCGCCCTTTGGGGTTTGCCAATCCTGGGTTCTGGTCAGGAGGCTGATCGCAGCTCCCGAGTGATCCTGGTCGCTGGTGCAACCGGCACTCAGGGTGGAGCGGTCGCCCGTGAGCTCGTGAGACGCGGGTACACCGTGCGCGGGCTCACTCGAAGCCCGGATAGCGAGGCGTCCAGAGCACTCAGTGCACTGGGCGTGCAGATGGTCCGCGGGAACTTCGATGAGTCGGCCTCACTGGATGCCGCTTTGCAGGGCGCATACGGTGCGTTCTCCGTACAGCAGTACCGGGGAATCGGGGTGGAGGGCGAGATACGGCAGAGCAAGGCGTTTGCCGACGCAGCCAAACGCGCGGGCGTCGAGCACTTCGTGTATACCTCGGTCCTCTATGCGAGGCTTGGCACCGGCGTGCCTCAATTCGAGAGTAAGCGGGAGATCGAGGACTACGTTCGTTCTCTCGACATCCCTTACTCAATCATCAGACCGGCTGGCTTCATGACGAACCTGGAAGGCGCGCGAGAAGCGGCCAACAACGGTATCTATCGCACACCCTTCCCTCCAGAGCTCGCGCGTCACCACATCGCACCAAGGGACATCGGGCGATTCGTCGCCGAGGCCTTTGACCACCCGGATACATGGATCGGGCGGCGGCTAGATATCGCCGGGGAGCAAATCTCCTATGCCGACATCGCTGCCGCCATGAGTCGGCAAATAGGGAGGCCCGTCGTCTACGAGCAGATTCCCTGGGAGGAGTACACGGAAACGGCGACGCCAGTCGCCATCTCCCGGGAGACTTGGTACCTGCAGAATCGCGTTTCACTGGATATGGATGGTTTGCGACGTGAGTTCCCTTGGCTCTTGTCCGTAGAGGACTACTTGATCAGTGCCGGCTGGGCCGAGCGGTAGGATCGTCCGCTAAGTAACTCCAATCAAAATCGAGGCTGGTTAGGAGGATCTGGTTATCAAGCCAGTATTCGAGCGACATCGGTAGAGCAAGAATGAATCGCTGACCGTCTGCTTTTGGCTGCCACTTTAACCGGTCGATGCAACATTTAGTCTCTAACTATAGAGAGGAGGATACAGGCAGACTTGCCCCTTTTGGCTTTCGGCACATCCGGGTACACGACCTCAAGCACACCTTTGGTCGCAGACTACGTGCGGTCGGTGTGTCACTGGAGACGCGCAAGGTCTTGCTCGGGCATACGACGGGCGACATCACGTCGCATTACTCAGCGCCTGAACTGGGCGAACTGATTCAGGCAACGGGCCGTGTATGCAGGACAAAGTCCGGAAAATCTCCGGCACTCACGCTTTTGAAACACAGGGCGGTCACGTAATGACGCGCTTAACTGCTTCACTTTAAAGAGAAAGATTGGCGCGCCCGGAGAGATTCGAACTCTGCGACCACCTGGTTCGAAGACTGATAGATGGCCGCGTCGACAGGAATCGAGTCGATGCCGCAACCGTTCGCAAATAAGTCCGAGAAACTCGCGGGCATCGCGTCGTTAACTTCCCAGTTTACGTGCACGTCGGAATCCAGCCGCATTGCCGACGCCCACGACTTGAGCCGGTTGCCAAGTCCGGCCGTTTTTGCCGAGACTATCATCGCGCCGTCGAGAACAGATCGCTCGAATTCTCGAGCGCCTCAAGTGTGCTCATCGCGATAGAGGAGCGTCCGTCCCCTCAGTTTGTTCCGTTGGCGGCACGATGGTAATTTGAACGCGCTCGCCGCAATCCGACGAGCCAAAGGTGACTGTTTCCTGCTCGAAGTCGTAAGTCAACGCACAGCCTTTGATCTCGTTCGGGCCCTCGTTAAACCAAGCGCCGCCCGACATTAGCAGGGTCCGAGCGACGTTATCGTAGTAGAGGCGGTTTGCGCCTCCCCGAACAGTCTCGCCACGAGAGACGTTAAAGTCCTCGAAGACCGCTGGGTTAC
>SMVA01228228.1_pt1 | contig 36735 bp, 30 predicted proteins | sample 2456451 | NCBI WGS metagenome assembly SMVA01 (sample SAMN11095933, study PRJNA526329) | marine sediment metagenome | biome: Marine sediment; feature: Surficial sediment; material: Deep marine sediment; isolation source: Hadal surficial sediment | place: Pacific Ocean | collected 2014-05 | depth... | reverse complement strand
GTAAGCGTCGGCAACAGACAGCGAGATCGTCAAGCACTGCCCATTCTTCACGCCCGCTGCGGCCGTGTGATCGAAGATCCACTGCATTGGCGTCTCGACACCCGCCGCGAACGGTTCGTCCATCACCTTGCGGTCGTAGACGATGTGCAGATTCACGATCGGCGATGTCCCGAGCGCGCGCAGCGCTTCGCGATCGACCCCTGCCTCATCGGGCAGAATTTCCGCGGCCGTATCGTGGGGTGTTGCGACGATGACGGCGTCGAACGGAAAGGTGTCATTGCGGGAGCGCACGGTCGGCTCCCCGTTTGGCCCACACTCGATGGCATCAACGAGTGCGCGGGTCTTGATCGCACCGCCGAGCTTCTCGAGTTCGCGCGCGGCGGGCTCTGCGTGCAACTGCGAGAGCGGAACCTTCGAGATCCCGATCTCGCCCGCGCGCGGATCCGTGAGCAGGCCTGTTTGAAAAACCTTCACGGCCAGCGCGAGCGATGCATCGCGCGCCCGCAGGTTGATGGTCGCGCGCGTGAAGAGATCCCAGAAGCGCTCGATGGCTGCATCGCTTTGGCCGTGCGCACGCAACCAGCTGTCGAAGCTCTGCAGGTCGAGTTTCGGGTCGGAGAGGTCGAGATCGCGCAGCGCGAACGCCGCGCGGCCAAGGCGCAACCGGTCGAGCACGCTGAGGTGCGAGTATTGGAGCAGGCTGCCCATGATGTGCAGCGGTGCGGGCAGCGCGCCGCGCCGCAGCCGCGCCATCTTGCGGCCGGGCATCAGCACAGGAATGTCGAGGCGATCTTGGATGGTGACGAGGTCCATTACGCCAAGCCGGCGCAAGAACGCGATGTAACTCTCGCAGCAGCGCAGGAAGACGTGTTGGCCGTTGTCGATCCAGAGGCCGTCGCGTTCGCTCGACCAGGTTGCGCCGCCGAGCCGCGTGCGTGCCTCGAAGAGCGTGACTTGCGCGCCCGCATCTCCGCACGCGATCGCTGCGCTGAGTCCCGCGAGCCCACCACCAACAACGCCAATCTGCGGGCGCATCATTCGCCCGCCCCCACCCGCGCCGGAGCGAAGAGCATGCCGAAGTAACGCCGTGCAAAATCTCGTCGACGCGCGCGCGGCGCGCCTCCCGTTACGTCGAAGGCGGCCAGTGCGATCGCGTCGAGCGCCGATCGTCCGCCCGCCACGAAGCCCGCAATCGCGAGTCGAGCGCGACCGCGCAGTGACTTCACGAGTGGGACGCCCTCGTCGAGTAGGCCGTGCGCGCGCTCACACTCGAAGCGCAGCAGTTCGCGAAGCTCGGGGCTCGCGGAAATGGCGCCGAGCATCTCTTCGCGGCAACCGAACTTCACGAGGTCTTCGCTCGGCAAATAGATTCGCCCGGCCAGGTAATCTTCCTTCACGTCCTGCCAGTGCTCGACGAGCTGCAGGCCGGTGCAAACCGCGTCTGATTGGCGGATGCGCTCGGGGGTTGCTGCACCAAAGACGTAGAGCACGAGTTCGCCGACGGGATTCGCAGAGAGCTCGCAGTATTCGAGCAATTCCTGGAGGTTTTCGCAGCGGTGCTTGACCTGGTCGAGCCGGTTGGCGTCGATCAAGCGATGGAACGGGCCGAGTGGCAGCGCGCACTCGCGGATCGTGGGCGCGAGAGTCTCGATGATCGGATGAACGCTTCCAGTGATCCCGCCCGTGTGATCGTCGACGCAAGCGTCGACTTGACGTTGCAGTTCGTCGAGCATTGCGAGGCGGTTTCCGTGTGCGACGTCGCCGATTTGATCGGTGAGCCGCGCGAAGCGGTAGATGGCCATCAGGTGGCGGCGTTGATCGGCGGATAGAATGCGCAGCGCCACGGGAAAGTTCTCCGTGTCTGCGCGCGCGGTGATGACATCCGCCGCGAGCTCGAGCCGATTGGCTTCGAGCATGTCGAGAGAGCCAGTCTGCACGGGGCCCCTGTTAGTGCGATTCTTCCGGATCGCCGCGGCTCAAGATGAGTTCAGCGACAGCGCGCAGTCCCGAGCGCTGTCGGGCGCGTGCCGATGAGCCCGCGCCGAATATGCCGAGCATCAAGTTGCCGTCCATCAGGGAGATCAGACCGTTTGCGTACTCCGAGGCGCTTTCCGCGTCGCTGAGAATTTCGGTGAGTGCGGTTTCGACTTCTACTCGGAAGGCCTCGTGGAGGCCGAGCAGTTCCTCGCGCATCGGGCCGGAATGTTCGGGCGATTCCAGCACCCAGTTGACGAAAGCGACGATGTTGGGCCGGTTTTGTTCGACGAACTGTTCGTAGTAGGTGATCAACTCGATGATTCGCTTGCGCGGCTCGAGGTGCCGCAGGTGTCGGGTGATTCCCTCGCGAAATGGCACCACGAATTGTTTTGCGGCCGCGCGGAACAGGGTGTCCTTGTCCGAGAAGTGCCAGAAGACGGCGGCGCGGCTCACGCCGGCCTTGCTCGCAATCTGGGTCACGCTGGTACGCGCGTAACCGCGACGCATGAACAGACTCATCGCGGCCTGCAGGATGCGATCCTGGGTGGCGGCCTTGCCCTGCGGCGAGGTGCCCTTGTCGGAGCTATTCACCGCGCTGTCTTCAGCGGCCATTCTTGCCTCCAACGTCCATTCCAGCTGACTCTGCTGGACCTGCGGCTTCAAAGGATTCTGTTCGTGCCGCGGGCCTTGCCACCTCGGCACCGGCCCCAGCCGGGCCTGCGATTGCCACCGTTCCGAGGATCGAGCCGAACGCCTCGGCGCGCAACCCCAACCGCTGTCGCGCGCTCGGGGTTTGGTCAGTATAGAGGAAGGAGCGCCGTCGCGGCTTGTTACCCCGCGGGGGAAACCCGTCGTCAATCGAGCCAGGTGCGCAATTCAGGGCCGATCACGCGAGGCGCGTTTCGCAGGGCCTCGACGGACGGTGCTCCGACGAGCATCGCGATCGAGCGCAGCGATTCGACGAGCCCCGCGGTTGCTTTGAGAACCTCGGCCGTTCCGCCCGCAGCGAACGCGCGCAAGAGTGGCAGCGCGAGCCCCGCGGCGTTCGCGCCGAGCGCGATCGCGCGCGCCGCGTCGAGTCCGCTACGGATCCCGCCCGATGCGATGATCTTAAAATCTGCGCGCCGCGCGTAGGCGACGGACGCGGCGGTCGGGATTCCCCATTCGCGCAGTGCCTCACCGAGGGCTTGCTGGCGTGCTCCGCCGCGCATGCCCTCGATCCCAGTCCAAGTGGTTCCGCCAGCCCCCGCGGTATCCACCCACTCGACACCGACCGCGGCCAGTCGCATCAGCGTGGCCGGCGAGAGACCGCAACCGGTCTCCTTGACGATCGTCGGCACGTGAAGTTCGGCGACCAGTTCCGCGATGACGTCGAGACAGCCGCGGAAATCGCGATCCCCTTCGTCCTGCACGAGTTCCTGGGCGGGGTTGAGGTGGATGCAAATTGCATCGGCGCGGATCGCTTCGACGAGTTCGGCGACACGTTCGATGCCTGCGTCGCGCGCCTGCACGCAGCCGAGATTCGCGAAGAGCAAAATATCCGGCGCCACCTCCCGCACCCGGAACGTGTCGATGGCTTCGGGGCAAACGAGCATTGCGCGCTGCGAGCCCACGCCCATTGCGAGCCCGAACTTCTGGGCGGCTGTTGCCATTGCGCGGTTCAACTCGCGGCCATTCTTGGTTCCGCCGCTCATTCCCGAGATGACGATCGGTGCCTGCAATCGCCGGCCAAAATACTCGACGGAAAGATCGACATCCGAAATCGCAAGCTCGGGAAGCGAGTCGTGGAGCAGGTGCACCTGATCGAGCAGTGTGCCGCGCCGATGCTCGACGTCACGCTCTACGCAGAGCGCGATGTGGGAATCCTTCCTCGATTGAATTTCGCTCGTGTTTTCGAGTTCGCTCATTCCATTCCCATCCAAACCTTCGCGGCGATTGCAACGCGTCGTGGTTTCGAGAGGCGCACCGGTTCTTCGAAGCAGGGAAACTGGCGCTCGATCAACTCGTCGAGCAGCGCGCGGTAGATTCGGCCCATGGCGGTGGCGGGTCGCAGCGTGCGGCGGTCTTCATCCGGCAGCAACTGCTCCGCGCGTTCGTAGTACGATGCCGCGCGCTTGGCGTAGAAACTCAACAGCAACCGCAACCCGTCAGTTTTTTGCCCTGCGAGGATGCTCTTGGGCGAGACGCCGAAGCGCTCGAGTTCGTCTTTCGGCAGGTAGATGCGGCCCGTACTCGCATCGTCGCCCACGTCGCGAAGCACGTTCGTCAACTGAACGGCAATGCCGAGCGTCTCGGCAAACTCGAGTGACCGGGGATTTTCGAAACCGAGAATGCGCACCACGAGCAGGCCAACGGTGGATGCGACGCGGTAGCAGTAGAGCCGCAGGTCGTCGAAGGTATCGATTGGCCCATTGGCGAGATCGAATTCCACACCGTCGAGAAGATCGAGGAACACGCGCTCCGGGAGTCGGTAGGATTGGATGGCGTCGCTCAGTGCGACGGTGACCGCATGCTGTGCCTTGCCGCGAAACGCGTCGTCGAGTTCTTCGCGCCAGCGCACCAGCAAGGCCGTTCGGTCGCCTGCAACTGCGGGGTCGTCCGCAATGTCGTCGGCGAGCCGGCAAAATGCATAGATGGCGTGGAGCGCGTTGCGTCTGGGTTTTGGCAGCATCCAAAATGCGGATGCGAACGACGATCCGCTGCGGCGCGTGATTTCCGCGCACTCCCGGTAAGCTTCGGCGATATCGGGCTTCGCGATGTTGGGCTCCGCGCCGTTGGATTCCAAATTGGACGGCATGCCCTGGGCGAGACTCACGGCTTCTTGAGCCAGTCCGCCGTTCGTGCCGCGATCGACTCGGGATCGATCCCGCCAGCGGTCCACTGGTCGTCGGTTTCGCCGTGTTCTACGAAGCGATCTTCGAGGCCGCAAACGAGGACGCGTGCATCGGGGGCTAGCACCGCGAGTCGCTCGAGTACCGCGCTGCCAAAGCCGCCGGTCGCCATGTGATCTTCGACCGTGACGATTCGCGAGAAGCGCTCAGCGGCAGAGCTCAGTGCCTGATCGTCGAGGGGTTTGACGAAGCGCGCGTCTACGACGCGTGCTGAAATACCCTGCTCGGCGAGGAGATCCGCAGCTTTCTCGGCGGCGTCAACGGCTTTGCCGATCGCGAAGATTGCGACGTCGGTGCCATCGCGCATCAGTTCCGAGCTGCCGATCGGTATGACTTTCGGCTCGGGATCGAGCCCGACACCCAGCGCGTTTCCGCGCGGGAAGCGCACCGCGAACGGGCGCCCCGATTCGATTGCGGTCAGAAGCAGATGCTGGAGTTGGTTTTCATCGCGCGGCGCGGCGACGACGAGATTGGGAATCATGCGCAGGTAGCCGAGGTCGAGCACGCCGTGGTGGGTGGGGCCGTCTGCGCCGATCAGCCCCGCGCGATCGATCGCAAACGTAACCGGCAGATTCTGCAGTGCGACATCGTGGACGATCTGGTCGAAGGCGCGTTGTAGGAACGTCGAGTAGATCGCGCAGACCGGGCGCATGCCTTCCGTCGCCAGGCCGGCCGCGAAGGTCACGGCGTGTTGCTCGGCGATGCCCGCGTCGTAGACGCGATCGGGAAAGATGCGCTCGAAGCGGTCGAGGCCGGTTCCATCGGGCATCGCGGCGGTGATCGCCACGACCCGTGGGTCGCGCTTCGCAATTACGGCCAGTGCGTCCGAGAAAATCCGGGTCCACGAGGGCGGGCTCGCCTTACCGGAACTCGGCAAGGGCTCGCCGGTCTTCGGGTCGAAGGGCTTGCAGGCGTGCCACCCATAGGGGTTGGCCTCGGCGGCCGGAAAACCGTGGCCCTTCTGGGTAATGGCGTGGACGACGACGGGCCCGGAGGTGTCGCGCAGCTGCTCGAGTGCGGGCAGGAGATCGTCGAGATCGTGCCCATCGATCGGCCCGATATACAGAAAGCCCAAAGATTCAAAGTACTTGCGCGCGTCACCGGTTTTCTTCAAGCCGCCGATGCTCGGGGCGATCGACATCCCGTTGTCGTTGTAGACCACGCGCGCATCCGCTTCGAGATGGCCCGCGTGGTTGAGGGCCTCGAAGGACATGCCCGAGGTCGCCGCGCCGTCGCCGATGATCGCGACACTGCAGCCTTCGCGGCCCTGCCGGCGCAGCCCCTCGCTCACGCCAAGGGCCGCCGAGACCGACGTCCCCGCGTGCCCCGCGCCAAAAACGTCGTATTCGCTCTCGCAGCGGCGCAGGAAACCGCTCGGCCCGTCGGCCTTCTTGACCTTGATGAGCTGCTCGCGGCGACCCGTCAGCACTTTGTGGCCGTAGGCCTGGTGGCCGACGTCCCAGATCAGGCGATCGCGGGGTGTGTCAAATACCCAGTGAAGTCCAACGGTTAACTCGACGGTTCCGAGGCTTCCCGCAAAATGTCCGCCGCGCACGGCGCCGAGTTCGATCAATTCGCCGCGCAATTCATCGCAGACGTCCTGTAGGCGAACTCTCGGAACCTGCCTGAGATCGGCCGGCTCTCGAATTTTCGCCAACAAGCCTTCGGTCGGATCGTGAGCGACGTCGTCGGCGCGCACTTCTTTAAGGCGATCCCCCACTAGCATCGCGCGCAGCGTCCCCTGTCCGAGGGAGATCGGCAATGGCTACCGCTGACCGATTGTGCCTAAACCGTCAGTATTGAAACTGCTCGATGTAATGAACGCTTTTCGCTCGCGCGAAGCCTTCCACTCCGTGGTCGAAACCCCCTTGTGGTGAATGGCTTCCGTTCGAGCGAAGTCCTTCGCGCTGGGGTCGAAACCCCCTATCGGGCACGCAGTCGATTGGCGGCTGCGGCCACTGCGGTGAGAGAAGCCGTCGTGCTGTTGGCGTGGCGTCCCACACCAAATAGCGTGCGGCCGCCGCCCGCGTCGATCTCGACATAGGCGACGGCTCCTGCGTCGGCTCCTTCGCGAATCGCGTGCTCGTTGAAATCTACGATCCGTACAGGCTGGCCGATCCCGCGACAGAGCGCGTCGACGAACGCATCGATCGGCCCGTTGCCCAGCCCGCGAATGCACTTTTCGTTGCCTTCGAAAAGAATTCGGAACTCGACGGCTTGCCCGCCACTGGGATCCACGGCGCGAACTCCAGCCTTTTCCGAGGCACGACCGTCCATTGGATCTGGGGCACGATCGGTCGAAGATTCGCAGCTGCGAAACGAGAGGAACTCGATCGGATTCCTGCGCTCCAGATATTCGGCGGCGAAATATTCCCAGATGGCCCGCGATGTGATCTCACCACCGCTCGCCTCGGCGATCTGCTGAATCTCGCGACTGAACTCGATCTGCAGATTGCGGGGCAAGCGCAGCCCGCGATCGCGCTCGAGCAGGAATGCGACGCCGCCCTTACCGGACTGGCTGTTCACCCGGACCACTGCCTCGTAACTGCGACCGACATCCGCGGGATCGATGGGTAGATAGGGAACTTCCCAGCGCTCGTCGCCCGTTTCGGCGAGTGCCGCCATCCCCTTCTTGATTGCGTCCTGATGCGAGCCCGAAAATGACGTGTAGACGAGTTCCCCCGCATAGGGATGGCGCGCGTGCACGGGCAGTCGATTGCAGAAGGCTGCGGTTTCCACGATCCGATCGATGTCGCTCAGCTCGAGGCCGGGTTCTACGCCCTGGCTGAAGAGATTCAGCGCGAGGGTGACCAGATCGACGTTGCCGGTACGCTCGCCGTTTCCGAACAGAGTTCCCTCGACGCGATCGGCGCCCGCCATGACCGCGAGTTCCGCGGCCGCAACGGCTGTGCCGCGGTCGTTGTGGGGATGCACGGAGAGCACCACGCAATTGCGGTCGCGGATCCGGTCTCCGAACCATTCAATCTGGTCCGCGTAGACGTTGGGCGTCGCCATCTCCACCGTTGCGGGCAGATTCAAGATGACCGGCGCCGATGGCGTTGGCTGCCAGACATCCATCACGGCTTCACAGATATCCACCGCAAATTCGAGTTCGGTGCCCGTAAAGCTTTCGGGCGAGTACTCGAGCGTGATCTCGGTTTCCGGGATGCTCTCGCGCAGCTCCTCAATCTTGCGGGTCGCGCGTACCGCGATGTCGCGGATGCCCGCTTGGTCGAGGCCGAACACGACGCGCCGCTGCAGAGTCGAAGTCGAGTTGTAGAGGTGGATCACGGCGCGTCGCGCGCCGCGAATCGCTGCCACGCTGCGCTCGATTTGATCGTTGCGCGCCTGGGTGAGCACCTGGATGGTGACGTCTTCTGGGATGAGGTTCTCTTCGATCAGCGCGCGCACGAAGTTGAAATCCGGCTGCGATGCCGCCGGAAATCCGACCTCGATCTCTTTGAAGCCAATGCGCAGAAGCTCGTCGAACATGCGCCGCTTGCGCTCGATGTCCATGGGCTCGACGAGGGCCTGGTTGCCATCGCGCAGGTCGACACTGCACCATTGCGGGGCGCGGTCGATTACGCGATTCGGCCAGCGTCGATCCGTTTTCTCGACGGGTGGAAAGGCGCGATATTTGGTTTCGCATTTCATCGTCACATTCGTCTCCTTCACGCCGAACCAGGCGCCGGAGTCGGTGACGGTGAATCTGGGGTGATCGGAAGCTGTGTAGTTGCCCAGAAACGCCAAACCCTCTCCGGCCGGAGCGGCGGGAGAGGGTTTGGCGTTCGGCGTTGGCGAAGCCGGCGCTAGGTCCCTCCCGCCCCGCTAAGGGGTAGAAGGAGTAGGGCAATCAAAAGGCTCGATTGGAAGGTCTGCCGGTTCGCCATGGTCGGTCCTTTTTACCCCCGGGTGCCTCGCTCGTCAAGTACGCCTTCGTCCTGCGCATGGAGCTGCGCCGCCGCTCTTTGCGCTCGGTCCGTTTCGGATTTTTTTCAAAGCTGTGACCGGACCCGTCACGCTTCGGTGCTCCCATACGGTCGCACCCCAATTACGGGGCCGTGGATCGGGCGAACAGGCGCGCGGACTGAGAAGAATCCGAGCGGGTGCCCGAACGATGAGCGGTGAGACACCTCGGTGAGATCTCTCGGTGCGATATCGCGGTGGGAATCGCGGTGGGATTCGCAGTGGAACATCAAATTGGAGGGCCAAGGCATGAACACAATCAACGCACCTATAGGCGTTAGAACCAGCTCCAGCCGGCGACTGAGTTGCTGCATCTGCGGCTTCAGCGAGATCCGAACCGACGAGGTAATCGACCGGGGCATCCTCTTTCTCGCCGAGTGCCCGCGTTGCGAGTACCGCTGGACGTCGCAGGAGCCGATCGCAGCGGCTTCGATGACAGCGCCCGCGCCGGCCACGGCTCGCTTCCAGCGGGTGCCTGCGGTGCTAACCCGGGAGGTTCAATCGGCAGCGTGATACCGTCGGGCTGTGAGGCTTCTGCTCTATACCGGCAAGGGCGGCGTTGGGAAGACGACCACCGCTGCGGCTACGGCGGTCTGCGCGGCAGAGCGCGGACGACGGACGCTCGTTCTCTCCGCCGACGCCGCGCACAGCCTGGGGGATGTCTTCGAGCGTCGGCTCGGCCCCGACCCCGTTGAGGTCGCTCCACTTCTCGATGCGATCGAGGTGGACACTCGCGCGGAGATGCAACACCACTGGGGGCGCATCCGTGACTACCTGGTTGAGTTGTTTCGCTACCAGGGAGTCGAAGACGTAATCGCCGAGGAGCTGGCGCAACTTCCAGGAACCGAAGAGATCACCACGCTGCTCGCGATCGAGAAGCTCGCGAACTCGGGTCGCTACGATCTCTTGATCGTCGACTGCGCGCCCACCGATGCTGCACTGCGCCTTGTGACGCTTCCCGATGTCGCTCATCGGGCACTTCGCTTGTTACTCCCCACCATGCAGGCGCTCACTCGTTTCGGAACTCCCATTGCCCAGAAAGTCGTGTCAATGCCGCTTCCCCGTTCGGAAGTTTTCGGCGACGCAGATTCGCTGATCTACCAGAAGCTCACCACGTTGCGCGAACGCATCACCCATTCTCAAACGAGCGTGCGAATCGTCGTAACGCCCGAGCGCATGGTGATTGACGAGGCGCGGCGCGCCTATACCGAGTTTGCGATGTTCGAAATTCCCTGCGACGCCATCGTGATGAATCGCCTGCTGCCCGAAGAAGCGGCCCGCGAGGATTTCTTTCAACATTGGAGCCGACTGCAGGGAGAGCGCTGCCGCGAAGTGGAAGAGGTATTCGCGCCGCTTCCGGTGTTGCACGCACCGCTGCTCGCGGACCAGGTCACGGGCTGCGAGCGGCTAGCGGAACTCGGACAGCATCTGTTCGCGAATACAGAGCCAGATGATGTGCTCAGCAAATCCCCGCGCGTGCGCTTTGGGCGCGATGAGACGGGCTACTTCGCGCAAATTCCGCTTCCCAATGCAAGCGGAGACGATCTAGACGTCGTTGTCGTCGATGAAGAACTGATCGTCACCGCGGGTGCGTGCCGCCGCTTCTTGAGGCTTCCGCGTCGAATTGCAGGCCACCGCGTGCTGAACGCAAAACTCGAGGCGCAAAAGCTGACAGTGCACTTCAGCCTGACGGCCAGCCAGGAGGAAGATCGGTGAGGGTCGTGCTTCACACCGGCAAGGGCGGTGTCGGGAAGACCAGCCTATCGGCTGCAACTGCACTCGGCGCCGCGCAGCACGGTCACCGCGTGTTTTTGCTTTCTACGGATTCCGCTCACAGCCTTGGTGATGTGTTCGGCGAAGCGATCGGGCCCGCGCCAATCGAAATCGCCGAAGGTCTGGTTGCCCAAGAAGTGGATGCGCTGACCGAACTCGACCGCTCTTGGTCGAGTATCCAGAACTGGCTGCGCGAATTGTTGCGATCGGATGCCGACGACATGGTTGCAGAGGAGCTACTGGTGTTTCCGGGCATGCAAGAGCTCATTGCGCTGCGTGCAATCCGAGAGGTAGAGGCCACCGGCGAGTACGACGTCTGCGTCGTGGACTGCGCGCCGACGGGTTCGACGCTTCGCATGCTGCGCTTCCCCGATGTGCTGAAAATTTTCATGCAGAACTTCTTTGACTGGAAGCGAAAGGCCGCCAAGGCCATTCGCCCGCTTGCCGCAACGGTTGGCGCCGGCATCTATATTCCGAGGGATGAGGTGTTCGCGGCCTTCGAACGCCTCTATCTGGAAGTCGAAGATGTTCGCTCGATTTTGCTCGACACGGACCGTACGAGTGCTCGCTTGGTCGTGAATCCAGCTCGAGTCGTCATCGATGAATCTCGGCGATCGTTTGCCTACCTGAGCCTCTACGGGGTTGCGACGGACGCGGTGTTGGTGAATCGGGTGCTTCCACCCGAAGCCGCGTCAGGATATTTCGCGCGCTGGGCGGAGCGCGAACGCGCCGAACTCGAGGAGATCGAACAGTCGTTTCCCGTGCCTCAATTTCGCATCCCGTTGCATTCCACCGAACCTATCGGGGTAGAGGCCCTGCGCGAACTCGCACTCGAGACCTATGGGGATCTCGACCCCGCGGCACTCTTCATACGCACGCGCCCGATTCGATTCATCAAGCGCAACGGAGCAACCGTGATGGAAATCGATCTCGTTCACGCATCGACCGACGAATTGGATCTCGCGGTTCACGGGGATCAACTCCTCGTACGAGTACGCGACGCACGGCGTCGCATCACGCTGCCGGATTCCGTTGCGGGCCGATCGATCACCGGGGCGAAGCTAAACGACGGTGTACTCGAGGTGATATTCGAGGCGTAATGGCCAAGCTTCAAACGCGAATTGCGGAGCGCATTGTCTCGCTGGTTCCGAGCGTGACAGAGTCGCTTTTCTGTCTGGGGTTGGGCGACCGTGTTGTCGGAATCACGGATTGGTGTGTTCATCCCAGCGATCAGCTGTCCGGCCTGCCCAGGGTGGGCGGAACCAAGAATCCGCTCGTTCGCCAGATTCTCGAACTCAAACCAGATCTCGTCATTGCCAATCGGGAAGAGAATCGAAAACAAACCGTGCTTGCGTTGCGCGCAGCTGGGGTCGACGTTTGGGTCACCTATCCGCAAACCGTGCAGGATGGCGTCACGCTCTTGCGCGAACTCGCGGGCCTGGGAGCGACCGCTGAAGCCGTTTCATCCGTGGTGCGGCCCGTGGAGGAGGCGTTGCGCGCCGCAGAAGAGAAGCGCCCCGCCCGCAGCCTGCCGATCTTCTGTCCAATCTGGAAGAAGCCGTGGATGGCGGTTGGCGGTGAGACCTACGCGTCGAGCCTGCTGGAACTTTGCGGCGGCACCAACGTATTCGCCGACTGCGGCGACCAGCGCTATCCGGTCGTCGAGCTCGAAGAGATCGTGGCTGCGGCACCTGAAGTGATCCTGCTTCCCAGCGAGCCCTACGATTTCGGCCCGCGCGATGCGCTCGAACTCGCTTCGCTCGAGATTCCCGCGGCCCGTAACTCTCGGATTCATCTGATAGACGGCACTTTGGTGTCGTGGTACGGTCCTCGGATCGAGCCTGCGATCGCGACCATTCGGACCCTACTATCCGACTGAGTGTGCGTCCGATCCGCGAGTTCATGTGAATAAAAGGGGTCTTTTCAACACACATTGGGAAAATTGATCGTGGATTTGCCATGAAATTGCCGTTCGCTGTCAAGCACGGAAGCGAACCGCCGAAGAGAATCACAGCGAAGTCGGTGGCAGCGAATGCGAACTGCCGCTGCGTTGAAAGAGGCGTGACAAATTAACGTGAGCCAAGCGAAGATGAATTCGATCGATCAGCGTGCCACCGGGTTGCGCCGCGCAATCTGGATTGGCTTGTCGCTGCTTCTGATCGCCGCGCCCGCACAGGCCAATCGAATCATTCAGGTTCGCGTAGGCAACCACCCGACCTTCACCCGCCTCGTCTTCGAGATGGAGTCGTCTACGGGTTATCAGGTGGAGCGCCGCGTTGGAACCGACGGCGCCGAGCAACTCATCGTGACGCTCGAAGCATCGACGCACGCGCGCGAGATCACGTCTAAGAGCGTCGGAATCGAATCCGTTCGGATCGCCGAGGGGGCCGACCGGGCCGTCGCGAAGATTCAATTGCGGAAGTCCGGCTTCCAGATGAAGGAAATGATTCTCTCCAATCCGCCGCGCATCGTGCTCGACTTCGTGCACTCTGCAGCTGCGGCCGCGGAACTGACCGGAGATCCCTACTCGAAGCCCGAGCCGAAGCCGGTGGTCGCGAAGGTTTCCAAGCCGAAGCCCGAGCCGAAGCCGGTGGTCGAGAAGGTCGCCAAGCCGAAGCCCGAGCCGAAGCCGGTGGTCGAGAAGGTCGCCGAGCCGAAGCCCGAGCCGAAGCCGGTCGTCGCGAAGGCCGATGCACTCAAGCCCGCGCCTTCCGAAGAAGAGATTGCCGGTAGCGACTCCGCGCAGGGTTCCGACGATCAAGAGGCGTCTCTCGGTTCGGAGGCGGACCGCCGAGCAGCTCAGAGAGCGGCGATCCCCGGTGCCCACAAACGGGCCAAACGAGAACTCCCGACTTATCCCTCGGAGGGTTCGCCCGCCGACAAGAAGGCTGGGGTGAAGCAGCTCGCCAATGCGGCGGACAAATACGCCGACGCTCCTCTGGGTTCTCGCAATCAAGGCGCGAAGCCGTCGAAGGATATCAAGAAGAAGAGTGAGAGGCCGAGCCCGTCTGACGTCACGCGGCGGATCGATCCGCCCAAGTCCGCAGATTCCGGCCTGCCCTTCAACACGGTTACGCTTGCGGGGATTGCAGCAGTCGCGCTGATCCTCGTCATCGTGGCCGTCCGACTCTTCCGAAGGCGGTCGCTTCCGAACGATCTCGACGTAACGACTTTTGCGGATGGCTTCGAGGACGACGACGCTGAGGCCAACGACCGCGGAACGACCGATCGAGTTCCCGCCGAGGGATTTTCGATGGAAGATTCGCCCGCCGCCGATTCCGCACCACAGGTGGAAGAACAGAACACCGCAGCCTATTCGCTGAGTGAAGTGTCTGCGACCGCAACTGAACCGGATACCGGACTGTACAACGAGGACCCCGAGGGAGAGAAACCGATGGACATGGAAACGAACAATCTTCCGACTGAACGTGATGAATTCGCTGCTCCGCCCGCCGCTGCCGCCGCCGTCACGGGTGGTGGAGATGGCGACGTGGCTCAGCTCATCCAGGAACTCGCGGGGCGCATTACAAGTCTCGAGGCCCGGCTCGATGAGGCCAACGACGGCCGCGAGCGCTTGGAGCGCCAGGTTGCCGCCCAGAGCGAGGAGCTTCGTGTGCAGCGCGCCGCAATCGCGCGGACGCAGCGAGCGCTACGGAGTCTGAGCCGAACGGAAGAAGACCAGGCCACCGAGCCCGCTCTGCGCGAACCCAGCCAGCCGGCCGGGTAGCTCGCCGTGAACGCCTGGCAGTGCCAGCCCCGCGTTGGCCTGCCTGCCGCCACGCTGGGTGAACTCACTCGCGCGCGCGGTGTCCCACTCCAGCAGGCTCGTCGCCCGGACGCAGCTGCGCGAAGGATCCGCTTTCTGAATCAATGGGTTAGACTTCGCCTGGTGGTAATCTGAGCATGTATACCCAGTTTTACGGGCTGAACGAGAAGCCATTCTCGCTCACTCCCGACCCCCGCTTCCTGTTTCTCTCGGAATCTCATCGGGAGGCGCTCGCTCATCTGCTTTACGGCATCGAGCAGGGCGAGGGATTCATCGCCATCACCGGAGAAGTCGGAACCGGGAAGACGACCCTCTGCCGTGCGTTGCTGCAACGGCTCGGCTCGGATACGGAGGTCGCGTTCGTCTTCAACCCGATCCTGTCGGGTTATGAATTGTTGCGCGCAGTCAGCATCGAATTCGGTCTGATCACCGAGGGTTATTCGCGCGCGGATCTCACCGATCAACTCAATCAGTTTCTGCTCCAGACGAGCCGCGACGGTCGACGGGTACTCCTGATCGTCGACGAAGCGCAGAACCTCGATCCCGCTACGCTCGAGGAGATACGCCTGCTCTCCAATCTCGAGACATCAACGTCAAAGCTGATCCAGATCGTCCTCTTCGGACAGCCTGAACTCGACGAGATGCTGGACTCTCGAGAACTTCGTCAGCTTCGGCAGCGGATCACGGTGCGCTGGGCGCTCTCGCCTTTGAACGCCGCCGAAACACGAGATTATGTTCGGCATCGACTCAAGATCGCAGCCGGTAGGGAATGCAACATCTTCACCGACAAGGCGCTTCGCGAAATTCAACGTCGATCGGGCGGAATTCCGCGTTTGATCAACGTGCTCTGCGATCGCGCAATGCTGTTCGGCTACACGACCGGCACTCCAATGATGGAGCCCAGCGCGATCAACCGAGCGGCTCGCGAGATCTTGAGCGCTCGATCCCGCCGCCGCCCGTGGCGAGCCGCGCTTCGCCGCGCGTTTCCGGCCGCCATTTTTGTGCTCGCGGTCGGTATGAGTGCTCTCAGTTGGCTCGGTTTCGCGAGTCGGGGCCCCGCTCCTGTCGAGCCGGAATCTGCAGTGACGCCCACGGTTGCAATTGGGCCGCCGCCCGCAACTGTGAACGCAGAATTCTCATTGCGTGCCGAAACAATCGGCGTCAAAGCCGGAGGCACGGCGAATAACTGGGAATTCGAGTGAGTACGATCCTCAAGGCGCTCCAGCGCTTGGAAGACGAGAAGAGCGCGAACGTCGAGCGCTCCCTCGAAGAGCAAGTCGTCGAGCGACGTCCGCCCCCCAAGCCCGAGCGCCGCGGGTTGAAGCTTGGAGCCGTCGCGGTCGGCGGATTCGCAATCGCCGGCGCGGCGTTTTTCTTCTGGCAGACCCAGGAGAAGTCGAGCGTAGAGGTGGCGATGAAACCACCGCCTCCCGCCACCGAGTCCGTGAAGAAGGCAGCCGCCGAAAAACCCCGCCGCAATAAATCGGCGCGCCAGGCACCTGCTGCGCGCGTGGAAGAGGAGCCGTCGGAAATCGAAATTTCTCCTGTCGTCGAGGTCGTCAAATTTCTCGATGCGCAGCCCGCCGACCCGGGTGAGCCTGCTGAGTTTTCGAAGAGTGCCTCGTCGTCAGAGGACGGCGAATCGGAGGAGGTCGCCGCGGCGCCGTCCAAAGCCAAGACCAAGCCCGGCTCCGCCCGTCCTGCAGGACGGCGGCCTGCGAGCAAGCCAAAGCCTCAGGTCGCGCGCACCGCCGAGCAAGCGGAGCCCGCTCAAGAACAGGTCGCCGACGCCAAGCCTCTCGCAACGCAAGCTTCAGAAAGTTCCATTCCCGCGATCGAAACCCCGCCGCAACCCGCACCCAGCGAGATCGCAGCCGTCGCTCCGAAGCCCGTTCCGGCTACGGAGCCAGCTCCGATCCCGGCCGCGATCAAAGAGCCTGCGAATAAAATCATCGTGCGCGCCAAGCTCCCCATGCTCAGCATCGAGAAAACGATCTGGCATCCCGACGCCAATCGGCGTGTAGCACTCGTGAAACTGCTAGAAATCGATGAGGTAGTACGCCTGAAGGAGGGCGACGCGGTCGGTCCCCTCGTCATCATCGATATCAATCCGGGCAGCGTTCTCTTCACCCACGACGACGTAGAAATCCGCTACAACGTCGGCGGTTGACCGCACGTCGCACTTGCTTCAGGTCTGACAACCTAAAGCGCGGCTGTCGAAGCGGGTTCCTGGCCTCCGGTCAGTGGAGGGCTACGCGCGACCCAGGCGCCAGGTCCGGGTCAGTGGAATTTGCGGTCGTTGTTTTTTTCCTGCTCGCGGCGTCGGGCTTCGAATTCGTCGTAGCGAACCGCGCGTAGCTTCTTGCGCATCCGGTAACGCTTCCAGCGTGATTTCAGATTACTCAGCGTGAAGATCGCGTTGGCGTGGCCCTTCCGGCGCAAATAAATCCAACCCACGATCACGCCACCGAGGTGTCCGATGTGGCTGATGTTCTGCCCGCTCGAGAAGATCGTCGTCATCAAGAAGAGTCCGGGGATCAGCCAGATTGCGCGGAACGCGACCGGCGGGAAGATCAACATGATGGTGCGATCGGGCCAGGTCAGCGAATAGCCGAGCAGGACCCCAAATACCGCGCCCGATGCCCCGAGCGTTGGCCACAAAACCCCTTCGGGGCGAATACCGAATATCAGATAGGGGTAGGTGGCGATGATCAAACCCGCGCCCACGCCGCAGATCAGGTAGAAGCGCAGAAATCGTTTGGGTCCCCACGCCATTGCGAGCTGCGAACCGAACATCCAGAGCATGAACATGTTCATCGCGATGTGGCCGAAACTCGCGTGGATCCACATGTAGGTGAACGGCTGCCAGAGGTGACCGGATTGCCAGAAATCAATCGGAACGACCGACGCGTAATACGTCGTCATGGGGCTGATCTGTTGAAACAGGAAGACGACCGCATTCGCGATCATGATCTGTTTGATGACCGGGGGGGTGATCGGCGGGCCGATCCGCATTCCGGGTTGCCGTCCTCTTCCGTACACTGTTCAGCGTCCCTCCTTCTCTATAGACTAAGAAGTCTAACTGTGCGCGTCAACGGGCTTTTGCGGAGCCATTCCCTCGAGCGTCAAGCGAGCGGACGCCGCGTCGAGGCCGGAGAGGTCGATCACCGGAAAGCCCAGCTCCAGTTCGTCGGCAATCGATGCCAGACGTGTTCGGCAGTGCTCGGCGCTGCCCACGACCATCGCGGCAGCACATTCATCATCGGAGAGTTCGCCGAACCACGGATTCAGGCGGCGATACTCGTCGACCGCGCAGGCCGGATCCTCCGACGGGCGGATCACTCGCGTGAAGATCCACATCGACCGCTCGATCTCCGCCGGATCCCGCCCGCGCCGACGGCAGGCATCTTCGAGCGTCGCGCTCGCTTCGGCGACGCGATCGGGCAGCGGCGGAAGGTTGATCTCCCAGGTGTCCGCGTGCTCGGCGACGAGTTCGAGCAGCTTCGGGCGCCGGGCCGCGATCGAAATCGGGATGCGCCCAGCGGGCGGCGGGGGCTGGATGCGCGCACCGTCGAGCACCACGAAGCGGCCGCTCATGCTGACAGACTCTCCCCGCCAGAGGCCGCGCACCGCACACAACATCTCGTCGAGCCAGACCACCCGCTCTCCCGCACTCGGCGGCTGCAGGCCGAAGCGCTCATCGTGTGGGCGGTCGCCGATCGAAATCAGGAATTGCAAGCGACCCGGCGAAATTCGCTCAGCGGTGGCGGCCGCCTGCGCGAGGCGCGCGGCGTTCCAATGGTGAACCAGCCGCATCGATCCGATCTGGATCCGCTGGGTTCGCGCGAGCAGCGCGATCGTCACCGTCCAGCCGTCGAGCACGTCGGTTTTGCGCGAACCACCGAGCATCGAAATGTCGCCGTCCACGAACGCGGCCGCGTAGCCGAGGGCTTCCGCGGTTTCGACCAACTCAGCGAGTGTCTCCCACGAGTGGGTGTACCAGCCGAGCGCGACGCCGAGTTTCACGCGAGTTTTCCGAGCTGTCGCGCGGCGTGGATCAAAGTCAATGCGCTCTTCGCGTCGGTGAGCTCGCCGCTCCAGATCAGATCCAGCGCATCTTCGAGTGAAATGCGAAACGACTCGATGATCTCGTCGTCTTCGGGTCGGGAGTTGACGCTCGTGAGATCGAAACCTGCGTAGAGATAGATTTTTTCATCGGTGAAACCGGGCGTCGTCCAGATCCAACCGAGTTCTTCGATGCGACCGGCTCGTTGCCCCACCTCTTCTTGGAGTTCGCGGTCGGCCGTCTCGTACGGGGATTCACCCGGATCGATCTTGCCCGCGGGAACCTCGAGAATCGTGTCCCGGGTGGCGTGTCGGTACTGTCGGATCAGCAGCACATCGGTTTCCGAGATGAACGGCACGATCGCGGCCGCGCCCGGGTGCTTGACGATGTCGAGTTCGAGTTCGCGCCCGCTCGGAAGGGTGAATCGCTCCTTGGAGACGATCACCCGAAAGCCGTGCTGTACTTCCTCGGGCGGCTGGCCGCTCAAGCGTCACCTTCTTGCGAAGAGGCCAGCGGATCTTCGGACGCGGCCAGGCGCACCGCAAACTCTGCCCCGCCGGTTTCCCGATCGCTCACGCGAATTTCGCCTCCTGCCTCCTGAACGATCCGGCGCGTGATCGCCAACCCCAACCCGCCCGCGCTATCGGTGCGTGTGGAAAAAAAGGGTTCGAAGATCTCCGACCGCAATTCAGTTGGAATACCCGGCCCTTCGTCGGAAACGATGATATCCACGGAATCCCCGACGCGCTTTGCGCTCAGCGTGACTCGGCCACCGGCCGCGGTCGCGTCGATCGCGTTGAGCAGGAGATTGAGCAACACCTGTCGCAAGTGGTCCTCACTGAGCACAACCGCGGGCAAATTGTCGGGAATCGTCGATTCGAGCCGAACCTCACGCTTGCGGGCCCGGTGATCGAGAAGCGCGAGGTTGGCATCGATCGCCGCGTAGATGTCGGCGGGTCGATGGTCGGCTGTCATTCCATCTGGGCGAGCGTGTGTGATGATGACGTCGAGCAGGCGTTCCATCCGACGGAGTTCGTCATTCACCAACGCGAGAAACGATTCAGAGAACTCGGGGCTCCCCCAACGTTCGGGCAGGAGCTGCAAGAAAGTTTTCATCGACACCAACGGGTTTCGAAGCTCGTGGGCGATCTCGGTGCTGAGCGCCCCGAGAGAGGCGAGGCGATTGAGCTGCTTGGCATCGCGATCGATTCGTTCGATCCGCGCCACGGCGAGAGCTGTCTCGATGGGAGACTGCAGCCGATGGGCCTCTCGCTTGAGCTGGCCGAGAATGCGCGGCCGCGGTATTTCCGGACCGAGCAACAGCACGGCGGCGGCTTCGCCGAATTCGCACGGAATCGGGATCGCGACCGAGAAGCGATGGCGCCGGCCGATCGCGGTCAGATCCGACGAGCCGGCCAGCCGGGTCACTCCGGGAAGCCCGGCAAGGCATCGAAAGTCTGCTGCATCGGGCGCGACCGGCGGGTCGCCACTGAACGCAGCGGCTGCAACATAGGGTTCGCGGGTTTCGCGCAGCGTCCAGGCGGCGACAGAGGTTGCGCCGCTGATTTGCTGCACGCGCTGTACGGCACCCGATAGCAGCGTCTGCAAATCGCGAGCGATGTCACCAATAGGTGTCATCGGCGTCGCGCGGCGATCGCCAGAGACCCGCCGGTCCAGCTGCGGATAAACGGTATTTTCCCCCACCGCGTCCCAGTCTAGCCCGAGGTCATCGAGAAGGGCTCGCTTTCGCGGGTGGTTGTGGGTGCTTCGTAGCTGGGTTTCGCGCGGTGGCGGGTCGTCAGAAGGGATCCAACCGAAGCTGGCGTCGCGATTCAGAATCGGTGCGCGCGGTGTCTGCCATTTCGGTCGGCACGGTTCCCTCCAGGAATGGCTGGAAGACGGTCGATGAGCTGTTCCCCCCGGCCAAAAGCCCGGTCTTGCGGTCGATGCGCGCGAACTCGATCAGTTCTGGAACCCTGAAGTCCCGAACGGTTCGATTCTCGAGCGCGGCGCGCATGAAGTCCACCCAGATCGGGGCCGCGGCCCGCGAACCCGTCTCCCCGTAGCCGAGAAAGCGGATTTCGTCGTGACCGACCCAGACGCCCGTGACGATTTCGGGCGAGAAACCCATGAACCAAGCGTCCGCCTGATCGTTGGTGGTGCCCGTCTTGCCCGCCACGGGGCGGCGCAGCACCCGCAACCGATGGCCGGTGCCCTTGGGATCCTCGACCACAGCGCGGAGCAACGACACCACCAGATACGCCTCTTCGGGCGAAATGATCTGGTTGGGATCCGGTGCGATCTCCGCGTCGACGGGTTCCTCCAGGTCGTCGGCGGGCGCTGCCACGTCGACGAAGTCTTCTTCGGCCTCGCTGGGATCGACGGCTTTTCCGGCGTCACCCAGCTGAACATTTTCCAGCAGAACCAGCCCGTCTCGATCGATGACGCGTCGGATGAACACCGGTTCGATCCGCCGTCCACCGGATGGGAACACCGCATAGGCGCGGGTGAGTTCCAGCAGCGACAGACCACTCGAACCGAGGGCGAGCGATAGATCGCGATTGAGCGGAGACTCGATGCCGAGCCGGCGCACGTATTCGATCACGTAATCGATCCCGACATCGCGGAAGAGGTGCACGGTCGCGTTGTTGATCGAGCGCGCGAGTGCTTCGCGAAGCGTGATGGGTCCGTAGAAGCTTCGCTTGTAATTGCGCGGGCGCCAGATGAAGCCCGATTCTTCGTCGGTGTAGACGATCGGTCGGTCGAAGACGATGCTCGCGGGTGTGTATCCGCGTGAGAGCGAAGCCGCGTAGATCAGTGGCTTGAACGCGGAGCCCGGCTGACGGCGCGCCTGGGTGACGCGGTTGAACTGGCTCTGGTTGAAATCGCGACCCCCCACCAGCGCGAGCACTTCGTTGGTTTCGAGATCAATCGAAAGCAGCGCTCCCTGAACTTCGGGAGTCTGATCGAGAGTGACACGAATCTCAGCGGGTCCGTCAGTGGCCGATTCGCCGTCGTCTTCGAGCGAGCGCACGGCTGAAAATCGAGTGACATCGCCCTCTGTGAAGACCGTTCCAATCGAGCGCACTTTGTAGGGTGAGCGATTCGGGTTGGGCACGCGCGCCCAGCTGACGTCTTCGAGTCGCACGATGCCTTCGAGATCGGGAGCGAAGGCGACCCGAGCAAGCTTTGCCTTCGCGTCGACGGCCGTGATCACGCCCAGCAGGGTTCCGCCTTCTTCGGCGAGGATTTTCTGGGCCTGCGCGCGAAGTGCCTCGCCGGGAAGCTCCGAGGCTGTTCGATCGGTCGGTTCCACGGACTCGGGCGAATCCGGCGCAGCCGAGGCATTCGCAATCTCCCGCGGATCGTCCACGTTCTCGAGTACGAGCTTGTTGGCTTCCGCCAGCCGATGGGTTTCTTCAGGGATTTCGGAATGCGCGACCCGGCGCATCGGGCCTCGATACCCCTGCCGGTGATCGAGGTCGCCCAGCCCGGTTTGCATTGCGCGCGTAGCGGCGCGCTGCAGATTCTCATCGAGCGTCGTTTCGATCGTCAGCCCACCCTCCAGAACCAGCTTCCCCCCGAATCGATTAAAGAGTGCGCGGCGCACTTCTTCGGTGAAGTAGGCCGCTGCAGGGTCGTCCTGGTTCGCTGTGCGCTCGGCGAGCACGGGCAATGCTGCCATTGCAGCCGCGTATTCCGCGGCGGTGAGGTAACGCTCGGCGTGCATCCGAGACAGCACGTAGCGTCGACGCTCCTCTGCGGCCTCTGGATTCCCAAAGGGCGAATAGCGCGAGGGCGCCTTGGGGAGACCCGCGAGGAGCGCGCTTTCCGACACGCTCAGTTCGAGGGTGTCCTTGTCGAAGTAGGCGCGTGCAGCTTCGCGAATCCCGTAGGCGCCGTGCCCGAAGTAGATCTGATTCAGGTAGAGGTAGAGGATCTCCTGCTTTGAAAAGCGCTTTTCGATCCGGTGCGCGAGGATCATCTCTCGGATTTTGCGTTTGTACTTTCGCTCTGGGCTGAGCAGCAGGCCTTTGACCATCTGTTGAGTGATGGTGCTCGCGCCCTGTTTGATCTCACCTCCGGCGCGAAGGTTCACCCACGCAGCCCTCATGATCGAGCTGTAGTCGATCCCCGCGTGCTCGAAGAACGAACTGTCCTCGCCCGCCACGAACGCCTGCACGAGGTGTTGGGGCAGGTCGTCTATCGCCGCTAGCGAGCGTCGCTCCTTGAAGAAGGTGCCGATCTCCTTGCCATTGCGATCGAGGACGCGGCTGGTGATCGGCGGTCGGTAATCTTCTATCGTGTGCAGGTCTGGAAGGTCTCGAACAAATGCGAGATAGAATGCGATTGCGCCCCCGATGCACGCCACGACGAGCATTCCCGCCGTGGCCAGGAGCCATATGAACGCTCGAGACCGCAAAAAAGCCATAGAAACTCCAGGGGTTACCCGACCGTAGCCGAGTGCGCGCGCCCCGCGCTACCGCTTCGGCTCGCAGGAGAGATCGCTGAAATGTCTTCCGCTCGCCGCACCCTCGCCTTTGTGATGGATCCACTCGACGCGATCGACGTCCGCGCGGATACCACCTTCGCGCTGATGCTGGAATCGCAGCGGCGCAACCACGAAGTCCTGTACGTCGCCCCCTCCGACCTGGGCGCCTCCAATCGCGGCGTCTCGGTGGTTGCACGGCCGGTGGAGCTGCACCCGGAGCGTACGCGCTACTTCGAGCTGGGCGAGGCCCGCAGGTTGTTGGTGGACGAAGAAGTCGACCTGGTGTTCCAACGCGTCGATCCACCCGTAGACGCCGAGTATGTGACCGCCACCCAGATCCTCTCTTTGTGCCGGCGCGCTGTCGTCTTAAATCGGCCAGAGGGCATTCTGGCCGCCAACGAAAAGCTCTACACACTGCGGTTCCCGGAGCTCATGGCGGAAACGCTCGTGAGCCGGAAAATCCCGGAGTTGTTGGGTTTTATGGACGAACTCGGCGGAGAAATGATCGTCAAACCGCTCGACGGAAAGGGCGGCGAGGGGATTTTCCACCTGCGGCGGGAGGACCGGAATCTCAGCTCGATCCTCGAGCAATCGACTCGCTTCGAGTCCCGTCGGATCATGGCGCAGCGGTATTTGCCGGCCGTTCGAGAGGGTGACAAACGGATTCTACTCCTCGACGGAGAGCCGATCGGCGCCGTGCTCCGAGTGCCTGGCGAGACGGAGGTTCGCTCGAATCTGCACGTCGGTGGTCGCCCCCATCGAGCGGAGTTGGACGAGAGCGATCGCAAGATCGTCGAGGCCATTGCACCCTCGCTTCGGCGAGACGGCCTGTTCTTCGTCGGGATCGACGTGATTGGCGGTTTTCTGACAGAGGTCAATGTTACGAGCCCGACGGGAGTTCAGGAGATCAATTCTCTCGAGAATCGGAGCCTGGAGATAGAGATTCTCGACGCTGCCGAGGCCCGAATTCGCGCCCGCTGAAAGGCCTCGCGAATTCGAAGCACTTCGCCCGTCGGAGGCCCCACTTCCCACCGTCAGAAAGCTGCCCAAAACTATTGACACCGCCAATTGCGCGCCCCATGATTCTGTCGGTGCAAGCCTGCCTCCCCCCGGGCTCGCGTGAATTGCACTTCCTCCGAGTAACGTCGACGCTCACGCGTCTTGCCCTCCAGCGTGGGACGAAAAGCAATTCTCAATGAAGGAGATGGCCGATGGCCACAGTCGTAGAAAAGACGGGAATCCGTCGAGAGAAAGGCTGGCTTTACTTTCTTGACAAACGTGGTGACGTGAGTCGCGCGCGAATGGCACGCGGCGGCGGCAAAGGGCCGAAGGGTCGCGAGAAAGTCGCCCAGTGTGGGATCGAGCGAGAGGAAGGGTTCCTTTACTTCATCGACAAGAACGGAAATGTCGCGAAGGTGAAGATGAAGAGATCTTCCGGGCGCAAGAAGACGGCTCGTAAGAAGACAGCTCGTAAGAAGACGACGCGTAAGAAAGCAACTCGCAAGAAAGCGACGCGGAAGAAGACGGCTCGTAAGAAAACCACGCGCAAGAAGCCTGCACGGCGGAAAGCAGCCAAGAAGACGGCTCGCAAGAAGACCGCCCGCAAGGCTCCGGCTAGCCGGAAAACAGCAAGCAAGAAGACCACTCGTCGCCGCGCGCGACGCTAGAAGGCAATCGCCGGGCCGACGGCTTTCTCGTCGGCCCGGCGGTCCCTTTGCCGCCCCGCCCCCTCAGTGGTTACGTTTTGATCGTGAATCTCTTGCGCGCTGGCGATGACATGCGTCGCAGTCGATCTCCGATCGCGGATCTTCTGCTGTTTCGGGAACGAGACGGCGAATCGGAAGGTCGCCCGTGAATTCGAATCCGAAGAGAGCGGACGAATCGATCGAAGACACTCGTCGACATTCCGGCGGCGAACCCTACGAGATTCTCATCGTCGTCGATGATGCTGCGAGCTTGGAGTCACTCGAGCTTGCGCTTGGACCGGACTATCGAATTCTCACCACGGCGAGCGCTTCCGATGGACTCGAAATTCTCGAGAGCGCGAAGATCGCACTGATCCTCGTCCACGAATTCTTGCCCTCCATGGTGGGAGTCGAATTTCTAGAGCGCGCTCGAGAGATCCGTCCGCTCGCGGTCCGGATGCTTCTGAGCGGCGGTGCCGAACTCGAATCGCTGAACTCGTCCGTCAATGAAGCGTTGATTTATTGCTGGTTCGCGAAGCCATGGATTCCCAACGCGCTGCAGTTGGCGGTGAAGCGGGCGCTCGAGTCTTACGAACTGGCCTCCCAGAACATTGAACTCGCGGTCGAACTTGGCGAAACGAACCAGCGGCTTCGCGCCGAGAACGAGGATCTTCGCCGGGAAATCGAGCACGAATACCGGATCGATCGAATCATCGGTACGGGCCCCGCGATGGAGCGCGTCTTCGACCTGATCGAAAAGGTCGCGAAGACGGACTCGAGCGTACTGATCAGCGGCGAGCCAGGAACCGGTAAGGGCGTCGTAGCGAGGGTGATCCACTACGCGGGCACGCGCAGCGGCAAGCGCTTCATGGCGCAGAATTGCGCTGCGCTCCCAGACACGCTGCTCGAAAGCGAACTCTTCGGGCACAAGAGCGGCGCGTTCACCGGCGCCAAGGCCGACAAGGAGGGGTTGTTCGAGGTCGCCGCTGGTGGGACGGCGTTCCTGGAAGAGGTCGGGGAAACGCACCCGGGCATGCAGGTCAGGCTGCTTCGGGTGCTACAGGACGCTGAAATCCGGCCGCTCGGATCCTCGGACACCCGTGCGGTCGACGTCCGGGTCATTGCATCGACGACTCGCGATCTGCTCGCGGAAGTTGGCGAGGGCCGCTTCCGCGAGGATCTCTACTACCGACTCCGCGTGGTCGAAATCCGACTTCCACCCCTTCGAGAGCGGAGCGCGGACGTGCCGGCCCTCGCCTGCCATTTTCTCGAAACCGCGTGCCGAGAAGGCCGTTACGAGGTCAAGGGTTTCGCGAACGCCGCGATGGATTTTCTGGTGCGTTACCCCTGGCCAGACAATATTCGGGAACTCGAAAACGAGATCGAGCGCGCTGTCGCGAGGTCGGATGGTGCGGATCAGATTGCGGTCGAGATGCTCTCGGAACACATTCGAAGCGCCCCCGTCGCCGCGACCTTCGGGGGTGATTTTTCGGCCGACGGCCTGAGCCTGAGTGAAGCCGTCGACGCGCTCAAGAAGCGGATGATCCTCGAAGCGATCGCCGAGACCGGCAGCAAGACCGGCGCCTCTGAAAAGCTCGGAATCCCACGTCAGTCGCTCCAGAAAATGATGAAGCGGCTGGACCTGAAAAGCTGAGAAGGAGGCACGGGCGAGAGCTGCGGGCTCGCCTGCCGGGCGGGCTGACTGGGTGGCTTGTGGTGAGACGGACCGTGGGGTTATTTCGCTTTGTTGAGTTTCCAGCTCTGTAGCCAGCTCCAGGCGGTGGAAACGATCGTGTCGAGGTCTGAGTAGCGGGGCTCCCAGCCGAATTCGCGGCGGAACGCTGAAGCGTCTGCGACGAGTTCCGGCGGGTCGCCTGGGCGCCGATCTGTTTCCTGAACGGGGACGGGCTGACCGACTGCGCGAGCGGCTGCCGCCATGACTTCGCGGTTGGAGTGTCCCTTGCCTGTGCCGAGATTCCGGGTGCCGATGGATCGACCTTCGAGCAGTGCTTCGATCGCCAAGACGTGCGCCTCTGCGAGGTCTGTGACGTGAATGTAATCGCGGATGCAGGTGCCGTCCGGCGTGGGGTAATCGGTACCGAAGAGTTCGAGTTTCTCGCGAACCCCGCAGGCGGCTTCCAACGCCGCGGGGATCAAGTGGATTTCCGGTTCGTGACATTCGCCGATGCCGCCGTCGGGGTCTGCGCCGCCCGCGTTGAAGTAACGCAGCGCCGCCCAGCGCAGGCCGTGGGCTATCTCCGCATCCGCGAGAATTCGCTCGACCATCGCCTTCGAGGCCCCGTAGGGGTTGATGGGTGCCTGTGGGGTGTCTTCCGAGATCGGAACGCGCTCCGGTATCCCGTAGGTCGCGCAGGTCGAGGACAGCACGAAGGCCTTGGTGCCATGGGAGAGCGCCACGTCGATCAGCGCGAGTGAGCCGCCGACGTTGTTCGCGTAATAGTCGAGGGGCTTGGAGACGGATTCGGCCACGAAGAGTGACGCGGCAAAATGGAGAATGCCGTCAAAGGGGCCGTATTCTTCGAATGCCCGGGATACGGCATCGCGGTCGGCTACATCACAGCGAACCAACGGTGTATCGCCAACCAAGGCTTCGTGTCCGGCGCGCAGATCGTCGATGACCACGGCTGTGTGCCCTGCACGCTGCAGATTTCGCAAAGCGTGGGAGCCGATGTAGCCGGCGCCGCCGGTGACGAGTAGATGTGACATGATCCGGTCCTCTCGGTGAGTTCGTTTCTGGAATCTTCGAATTTTGCCGCGCATTCGAGCCAATCGCAGCACCGATCAGCAGCCGAGGTGTTATTGTGACGGAGCGATGGAGACTGTGCACATTGCTCGATCGAACTCACCGATCGGACGATTCCGCGTAGCGACGACCGAAATCGGACTCGCCTACCTTGAGTTGCCGCATTCGAGCGGTCGCGGCATGCGAGATTTCCTGGAGACTCAGATACCCGAGCGCAAGTGTGTGGACGACGTCGGGCCGAACAAGGCCGCGATCGAGCAGGTCTTCGAGTATCTCGCGAGTGAGCGAACTCACTTCGACATTCCGCTCGATTTGCGCGGAACACCGTTCCAGCGCGCCGTGTGGGACGTATTGCTCAAGATCCCCTACGGCGAGAGCCGTTCCTACGCAGACGTGGCGCGCGCAATTGGTCGGCCGACAGCCCAGCGCGCTGTGGGATCTGCGAACAACGCCAACCCCGTATCCCTCGTCGTGCCGTGTCATCGGGTCATTGCAGCCGACGGAAGTCTTGGCGGTTATGGCGGTGGCCAGGAACTCAAGGCCCGACTGCTCGCGATGGAACGCTCGCGGCCATCGTGCGATCGGATGCTCTAGCTGCACTCGGATCAGATCGATTCCAGTGCCTGCTCGAGATCCGCGATCAAATCATCGGCGTCCTCGATTCCGCAGGACAGCCGCACCAGTGAATCCGGGATACCCAACTCGGCGCGTTGCTCGGGCTTCAGGTCCCAATACGAAATCAGCGCGGGCATTTCGATCAGGCTTTCAACGCCGCCCAGGCTCGCTGCGATGTAGGGGATCCGGCACGCATCGACGAAGCGGCAGGTTCCATCGAAGTCCGCTTCGACATCGAAGGTCACCACGCCGCCGCAGCCTTGCATCACGCGGCTCGCGATCGCGAAATCGGGATGACTCTCGAGGCCCGGGTAGCAGACGCTCTTTACTGCGGCGTGGTTCTCCAACCAGCGCGCCACCTGCAGGCCATTTTGGTTGTGCTTCTCCATCCGCAGCGCGAGGGTCTTGAGTCCTCGCAGTAGCAGATAGGCGGAATGCGGGTCGATGATGCCGCCCAACATGCCCACCGCTTCGCGAATCGGCTTGATGGCGTCGGCCGATCCGAGCACTACGCCGGCCAAGAGATCGTTGTGGCCGCCGAGATACTTGGTCGCGCTGTGAATCACGTAGTCGGCCCCGCGCTCCAGCGGTCGGTGACAGAGCGGGGTCGAAAATGTCGAATCGATTACGACTTTGACGCCACGCGCATGGGCGATTTTGGTCGCTTCTTCGACGTCGGTCACGCGGAGGAAGGGGTTCGTCGGCGATTCCGTGAAGAAGAGTGAGGTGTTGTCGCGCAGCGCGTTTTCGAGTTGGTTGTTTTCAGCGGGTTCGATCTCGGTCGTCTCAACGTCGAGTTTGACGAGATATTGGTCGATGAACTGACGCGTGCGCCGATAACAGTCGCTCGTGATTACCAGGTGACTACCCTTCGGCAGGAGCGCGAAGAAGAGTGTCGTGGCGGCGCACATTCCGCTCGCGAAGAGCACGGCCTCTTCGGCGCCCTCTAGCTCGCAGAGCTTTCGCTCGACCGCGCGCCAGGTGGGGTTGCTGTAGCGGCCGTATTCGTCGCGATTCCCTCGACCCTCCTGCAGTGCGCGCAGTTCCGCAGAATTCTCGAACCAGAAGGTCGAGGTTTGATAGATTGGGGTGGTTACCGCGTTGGTGCTCTGGTGGTCGCGCTCACCACTGTGCACGGCTCGCGTGGAACCGCCAGCACGCCGCCTTCGTTCACCGGACGCGTTGTCGTCACGGCGGGATTCATCGCTCATATTGGATTCTCGTGCAGTGGCGCTTAGCAGGTCGGGTGCGGATCCCTAAGGAGGTCCGAGAGGCTTGCAAGCGCCGGAAATCGCCCGGTATTTTTCGAACCCGATCCAAAAAGCGTAGAGGGGGGTGAACGTCGCGTCAACCACGGCCGGAAATCGCCGGATCCTTCAACCCTTGCTGCGATTTCGGTAAAGACTGCCATCGACGGCAGCACGCATGGCGGCCTCATCGAGGTGTCCGCCCACGAAGGCGTTGACACGGTGTGCGGTCGCGTTGGGTTCTTCGACCGTGTTTTTGTAGTGAACTTCGATCAACTCGAAGTTCGGGCGGTTCTTGCACAGCAAGCGCGTGCGCACGATGTCGTTTCGGTACGCCTCTTTCATCGCCTCTTCCGCGGCCGTCGAGTCTTCTGTGCCGAGACGCTGGATCATTTTGTTTTGGCTGGCGAGCACCTCTTCGAGGTCGCGCCGCATGAAGATGACCCGGTAGTCGTTGTCGTCAGGAAGGTCTTTGATCAAGAAGCAGATCACCTTGAGGACCTTGCCACGCCCCTCACGGACGTAGCTTTTGTCCGTTTCCTTTTCGAGATCCTTGACGCGCTCGTATTCGAAGTAGCCCTTGGGGTTGTCGATATCGGCGACGCGCTCGCTATCGGTCATGATTTCCATGCCGCCCGCGTCGAGCATATTCATCAACATCGACGTTCCCGAGCGGGGCAGTCCGCTGACGACGACGATGGGATCGCCCTGCTTCTTTCGGAATGCGCGTTTGAGTGATTCGAACATCGCTGACCTACCGCTTCTCTATAGGGTTACGCCGAAGAAATCCTTGAGTGCGACGCCCGCGATGAGCGACAGCACCATCGCCCACATCAAGATCCCGGTCTCTCCATCCCACACGAAATCGAGCGGGCGCGTGTTCATGTCGAGTTCCAGCGAGAGCACCGGGGAACCGCTTGGAATCGCGTCTTCGCCCGGATAGAGCAGAGCCTCCCAGCCGCGCAGGCGCTTGATGGGGATCTTGCGCGCGTCGCCACCGACCGCCCAGCCCTTCTCGTAGATCTCATCACCGACGTGAATCTTGAACACGTGATCGCCCGGCAGATCGGCCTTGACGCGCCAAAAGACCTGACCATCCGCGGTGCGCACGACCGGTGCGTCGAGGCTCGTGCCTTGCGGTACTTCGAGGAATACATCGCGCGACGAAACCCCTGCGTTGGGGTCCAGCTTCAGATGGAGAAGTTCGACGGAGCCGGGTTGAGTGGGCACGTACGCGTAGTGGGCGACCAATTGGACCATCAACGCAACCATCGGGATCATCATCACGGCCATTGGCGTGAGGTTGTGTGCGATGTAGATCACGTTCTTTGCGACGATCTTGATCGTCGATACCAGGACCTGTGCGATGTCGTCTCGAAAGAGCCGGATCTCCAACAGATGCATGCTGATCTGCCGCTTCACGCTAGCGATCGCTTTCTGATTCGAGGTGTACTTGTAGACCTGCAGCGCTCCGATACCCATGAGCACGGGCCAGAGGATGAGATCGAAGAGCGCGATCTCGTGCCCGAACGGGGCCAGCAAGAAATCGAAGATCGCGTTCGCGATGTTGTTGTACGTCTGCATCAGGTCGCTTTTTTGCTCGTCATCCGTTCGAAACGCCCGCTTTCTGATTCGTCACGCATGCGCATCCGTTCACTCGCTTACGAGATGTAACCGAGGCCTTTCAGCTTGTCTCGAATGTCGTCGTCGGAGCCCGCATCTTCGAAGTGGAGCATCTCTTTCTCGAGGACGTGCTCGACGAACTCCTCTGCCGTCGCATAGCCTGCGACGTCGGCGACTTTGCGCAGTCGATCGAATAGATCCCGATCGATCTTTACCTTGACGGTTTTGCTTCCCAGCATCGCTGGCCTCCTCGGTTCCAGAAAAAAGTATCGCCTTCCTACAAAACCGGTTCACCCGTCATGCCGGGGAGCGGTTTGATGCCATAGTGAGAGAGCACGGTGGCCGTCACGTCCGTGAGGTCGTGACCTTCACCGCGTAGTTTTCGGTTGACGAGTAGGACTCCCGGGACCACGTCGGGTGACATCAAGTGGTTGCCCGACCAGCGCGAGGTGTTGTCTTCGATGACGGCCTCGGTAATTCCGCCCAGTGTCGACTCGTCCGAACAGCCATAGCCCTCGTTGTATCCGACCACGAGATCGGGAGCCTCGCTGGTACGTGGCCCCGAGTAGATCTCCGTGCTCCGGAACATCTCGAGCACGACCGTCTTGCCACCCTTGGGGTCTTTCAGCGCTTCGAGCTTGTCGGAGATTTCTGTGAGTAGCGCGTCGATGTCGGCGGTGGGCACGATGCCCTCTGCTTCGCGACCCGCGACGTTCAGATATAGACCGTTGAACCCCACCCCATAGGCGCGCGTCTTTGACCAGTCGACGTCGCCCGTGAGAATGTGTCCGGCCTTCTTCCCGTCTTTCAGTACCAGGTAGCCGGCATCTCTGAGCCAGGCATTCAGGTGAAGCTTTCGCGTATAGGGTTGAAAACCATGGTCGCTCATCACGATGAGCAGGGTGTCGGCGGGTAGGCGCTTGCGGATCTTTCCGAGCGCCTTGTCGACGTCCTGGTAGAAATTCTCGATGTCGTGTGCATGTGCGGGAGCGGTCGCGGGATCGAATGCCGGGTGGTTCGGCGCGTCGAAGTGTTTGGGATCTTTGTGCCGCCATAGCATGTGGCATTGGAGATCGATGTCCGAGAGGTAGACGAAAGTCGTATCTCCCGGTTCGAAGCGGTCGAGCGCGAATTCGATCATCCGATCCGTGTCTTCCTGGATCAGCGCAACCTGCTCGATGTACTCGTCATCGCTGAAGACGCCGTCCTTGAGTGCTTCTTGTTCTTCGGGCATGCCCTGGGTGTAGAAGAATCCGACGCCGTCGAAGATCTCCTCGACGAACGAGTCGGGGCTCGTGATTGGCATGAACGGAGAGGCCGGCGAAATGTTGACCGGCGACGCATAGAGGGTGAGGTTCGGGCGGAGTTCCTGGGCGTAGAAACGGACCGATCCCGTAACGGGCATCATTCCCATCGGCAACAGATCGAAGCTGACCTCAACCCAGTCGGACCACTTCCCTTGCTCGACCAGCGTTCGACCGCTGCCGACCTCGACGACCGCGGTGTCGTTTTCGGGGTCGATGTGAATCGTGACGCGCGCGGTCAGGTAGTCGCTGCTCGAGGGAACCTGGCCGGGTTCGAGGTGGAACTGATTGGGTGGCCCTTTGAGGACCGACGAAGCGGTATCGGGAATTCCGTCGAGATCGAGGTCCTGGACGGATACGTACTGGATGTCACCCTTGGGTTTCTTCTTCTTGACCAGCTGATTTGTGAAGAGCGTGTAGGTTCCAAAGCCGCCGCGCAGGTCGACGGTGCCCATGCCGTCGAGCACCTTCGCCTCGGATGCGGGTGTCGGGAAATTCCCCGGAATCCGGAAGACCTCGGTATCGATCTCGTTTTCGATCAACACATCCCACCAGGGTGTGCCGCCGCGGTTGTTGCCCACGTCGGATCCGCCAATTGGGAGCACGTATCCGAACAGGTGGAGCGCGGAGGTTTCTTCATCGGGCGGTGGCGTCGCAGACGAAACTGGGTGGTAGTTCGAGGGGTCTCGGTGGAGGAAATCGAAGATGCCGTGGCCGCCCGGATTCATGCCGGTTACGAAGTTCGACCAGGCCACCGGGCTCTGCGGTGGGTTCGAGGTTCCGAGTTCTTGGTAGCTGCCCTCGCGCGCGAGTTTCGCAAAGTTGGGCATCTTGCCCTCGTCGATCAGGCGCGAGAGGATCACGGGGTCCATTCCGTCGACACCCATGATGAAGATGCCGGGCTTTGCCATCGGTTGCGCGTGTGCGAGGGCGCCACTGAGCAGCGCTGCACACACCACGGCAGCCGTCTTCCACAATGCCGCAGAGGTCTTTCGGAAAGGCGCGGCGAGATCCGTCGTCACGATTGTCCGCTCGCCTCGCGCTCTTCGGGTGGAAAGATCAGGGCTCCCGGGGCCGCACCGCTCTGCTTCAAGGTGGTCGGGTCGAGCATTCCCTTCGCACTGCCGTCTTCAGGTTTCTCGGGGAGGATCATCTTCCCCTGCATGTAGTTCGGAATCTTCTGGCCAAAGAGTTTCATGACCGTCGCGGGGATATCGATGAGGCGCGGTGTCTCGGTGTTGATCGCGCGATCGCAGAAGAAGATTCCCGGCACGATGTCGGGATCGACGCAGTGGTCGCCCGACCAGCTGCGGGTGTTATCGGTGATGGTCTCCTCGGTTACCTGCCCGACCGCGCACTCCCAGCTGTTGCGGTAGCCGCCTTCCCATCCCACCAGGAGATCGGGAGCGTCGAAGCGGTAGGGTCCATCGAAGTGCTGCTGGGACATCACGACCTTGCGCACGCAGCCCTTACCGGTCGCGGGATCGACCATCTTCTCGAGTTTCGCCGCGAGCTCCTTCACGAGTTCGCGGTACTCGGCTCCTTCGGCGACGATGCCGCTCTTCTCGCGCCCCGCGCGGTTGATGAAGATCCCCGTCAGGCCCAGCGCGAAAGCCTTCGTGCGCGTCCAGTCGATGCCTTCGAACCACTCGCCGCTGGTGGTTGCGTTTTCGTCTTCCAAAAAGAGATAACCGTTGTCGCGCAGCCAACTGTTGATGTTTACGCCGCGGCGGAAGTTGGTGAAGCCGTGGTCGCTGATTGCCATGAAGACGGTCTTGGGGTCCTCGACGAGGTGCCAGACCTTGCCGAGCAGCGCGTCGGCTCGCTCGTAGACCTGCGCGATGGCGTCTTTCCACTCTTCGGTGTCTTTGCCGGCGTTGGCGGGGTGGGTTGGGTCGAGATAGCGGTAGAACATGTGCTGCACGCGATCGGTGGTGTCGAAGACCGTCGTGATGAAACCGCTCTTCAGCTGCTTGACGGCGTCGAGGAACATCGTCTCGCGTTCTTCGCAGATCGAGATTGCCTGCTCGAAGAAGATCTTTTCGTCGATCACGCGGTTGTTGAGCGACCAGGTGTCTTCCGCGAGGCCGAGCGTCGCGTACTTGCCCTGCTTCTTCGCGAGGTAGATCGCGTAGACCTCGGGATGGGAGATCGGCATCGCGGGATTTTCGGGATCGATGTGGATCGGCGTCATGTAGAGGTTGACGTGGGGGTCGGTTGAAATCAGATAGAACTTCGCGATTCCGCTGACCTTGACACCGAGCCCAGCCTTGAAGGTGAGCTCGACCCAGTCCGAGTACTCGTTGATCGTCAATTCGAGCGACTCACCATCGTCGATATCGAGGCGCGCGCTTTGTCCATCATCGGCGATCGTGAGCGAGAAGGGCAGCGTCATTCGCCCGCCCGCCTTGAGCATGCTGTTGTCGGGCCCGACGATGCGAGAACGGATCGCGTTGCCCTTGCGCCGCAGCACGGTCTGCTCGCCACCGATGAATTTGGCTTCGTCTCCTTCGCTCTCGGTGCTGAAGAACGAGAACGTGCCCTGGCTACCGCGCAAGTCGGGAACGCACATTCCCGAAAGGAGCAGCCCATTCTTGAATGGGACCGGTGGAAACGTGATGGGCACGCGCTGGATGATCGAAAAGATGTTCTTCTCGCCCAGTAGCTTCCAGAAGTGCTGGCTCTTCTGCAGGAGCTTCATCTTGGGCTTTCCGATCGGCATCATATAGCGCCCGATGTTGATCACCTTCTTGGCGCTGCCGATGTCGGTCGAACTCAGAAGCGGTGCGTACGTGCAGGGATCGCGCGTCAGGAAGTCGTAGATGCAGTGGTGGCTCGCGTCGACGCCAGTTGCGAACGTCGACCACGCGACTGGGGACATCGAGGGGACGCTGGTGTCGAGCGGCCGGAAGACGCCGCGCTCGGCGAGTTTCTGGAAGTTCGGCAGGCGGCCTTCGCGCATGAACTTCGTCGTGAGGCCCGGGTCCATCCCGTCCAAACCCAGGATTACGACCTTCTTGGCCATCGCGGACTTGTAGGGGTTGCCGACCTTGATCAGCTTGATCAGCGCCCGAATCGGCCAGGTGAGAATGATCGCGAACGCGAGCGTGAAGGTGACGAGCAAGACCAGCATCGATCCGCCCAGCGCGAACCCCGCGCCCGGGCCGATGTACGCATGGGCTTCGCCCGCGATGAGGGCCAGACCCATGCTGCACATTGCGGTGATCGGCCAGTTTCGCGCGATGCTCATGGTCTCCTGGGAACCTCGCGAAACGAATCGAAGGCTTTGATCGGGGGGCGGCCGCTGCGGCTGCCGCGGTTTCTCGGACACTGGCCGTAGCGGCTATACTATACCATTCGGAACCCGTCAGGTGCGATCGGGTTCGAAGGGTATGTTGCTGGAGGCTGGGTTTGATGTTGCTTACGAACGCACGCGCTACAAATTTGCTCCGCCGCGTGAAACTGCTGGGTTCACTCGCAGTTATCGCATCATTATGCGGCTGCGAGATGTCTCGGCAAGACCAGCTCATCGAGGCTCGCGCAGCATTGGGTGACGCAGCCTACGAAGACGCCATCGCAGCGGCCGAAGCCGGCCTGCTTGCAGCTGCAGAAATTTCGCAAGATGCGCTCGAGGATGCGACGTCTTGGGGCCTCGAACTCGCGAATCTCGAAGCGCACGCGCGGGCGGGCTTCGGTGAAGAGGCGAATGCACTGCTCGCCAAACTTGCGAGCCTCCACCCCAATCGGATATCGGCGAGCGATTATTTCGCCACCGCCAATCAGCTGCGCGGAGCGGGCGCGAATGCCGCAGCGGACGAAGTGCTCAAGATTGGCAAAGATCTCTTTCCGTTCGAACCGGTGATTGCGCGCATGATCGAGTTGTCGAACTCGGGCGCTGGCTCGGATGAACTCGCGCTGCTGGAAGCTCTGGGGTACGTGGACACCGGCGAATAGCACCGCACGCCTCTTGAAGCGCGCCACCCATTCCTTGAATGGCACCGCCCGCCTCTATGGCACCACCGTTCCTTTGAATGGCACCACCCGTCTCTCGAATGGCATCGCCCTTCCACTGAAGCGTGCTGCTCTTCCCTTGGATGGCGCCGCGCTTTTTTCTGGGTAGGGGGTCGCGCTCTCCGTGACCGGAAAGCCGCGCTTCCGGAGCCCTAGTTGGATTCGGCGGTGGGATCGGGGGCGAGAATCTTGTTTCGCTGCTTCTCGTAGTCGTACTCGCTGATTTCTCCCCGCTGCCTTTTCTCTTCGAGGTCTGCGAGTTCGCGCAAGATTTTGGGAGGAATCCCGGTGGGAATGGACTGGGCGTCGATTGGTCTCGCTCCGCGGGTATCCGATCCCGAAGCCTCCCCTGACTCTACGTTGTCGGGTTCGTTGCTCTCCATCAAGATGGTCTTCCGGACCATTTGACCGCTCGGCGTCATCCGCGTTCGAGAGGGTCTCTGGAAGACTGGATCGCTCCATCCGATCGCGAGCGACTGCTCGTCGACCATTTTCATCGCTTTGCCGGGGAGGATGCGAAACTTGGTCGGGAATTTTCCGATCTTCGGTTCGGGT
>SMVA01276050.1_pt1 | contig 36791 bp, 27 predicted proteins | sample 2456451 | NCBI WGS metagenome assembly SMVA01 (sample SAMN11095933, study PRJNA526329) | marine sediment metagenome | biome: Marine sediment; feature: Surficial sediment; material: Deep marine sediment; isolation source: Hadal surficial sediment | place: Pacific Ocean | collected 2014-05 | depth... | reverse complement strand
TGAGTTTATGCCGAAGTGGTGAAATTGGTAGACACGCTACCTTGAGGGGGTAGTGGGGGTAACCCCGTGGAGGTTCAAGTCCTCTCTTCGGCACCAACTTCGTGGCTTTGCGACGGTCCGACGCCTCGGGCGAAAACACGAAGGGCGGCAGGTATTTGGAACAAATACCGAGAGCCAGGGATCTGAACGCACTAAAAGCCTCAGGCAACCATAGATTGTGACCCTGCAGTCAACCGTAGTTGCCGGACCGTCAAGTCCTCTGCATCTCTCAACACTTAAACCTTCTCCTTGTGTAAGTGAGCCAGAATTTCACAATTTTGTTCAGCAAACCTGCCTAAACCAGCACTTCCAGACAAATTTCAGCACCAATTCACTCGAATTAGCCTGATAAGCATCTAATATCTCCAAAGCGCCCACCCACAAACGGTTGCCCTTAAATTCTATTGGCTTACAAGGTTGACCCATTGGTGTCGCATCCCTATAATTCGCCCCCTTGTTGTTGCGGGGTGGAGCAGTCTGGTAGCTCGACGGGCTCATAACCCGTAGGTCGTAGGTTCAAATCCTGCCCCCGCTACCACAACTGGTGTTATGAGGAATAGTTGAGGCCCCTTTTAAGGGGCTTTTTATTAGCCCTGCATCTGCCCATGAGGTAGAGATTGCAGGGTGGTAATCAGTATTGCGACTTGGACTTAACCCATGGTCGGCTGGTAGGAATGGGCGTTTTGCCCATTTTTTGTTTTGCGGCTTTGGTTTTTTTCAACAGTGGACTGATGACAGTTTTGGCACGATGAGGCGGTACGAGGCAGATGAGTGAACAGCTAGAAAATCTGTTTGAGCCGGTGGTAAAGGGTTTAGGTTTTGAACTCTGGGGAGTCGAGAGGATATCCCAGGGCAGGTACTCGATACTCAAGGTATACATTGATGCAGTAAATGGCGTCAATGTTGACGATTGTGCCAGGGTAAGTAGGCAAATTGGTAGTTTGCTTGAAGTTGATGATCCCTTCAAAGGCAACTATACCCTTGAGGTATCGTCACCGGGATTAGATAGAAGACTGTTCAAATTGGCACAGTACGATATCTATAAAGGAGCGCAGGTTAAACTTCGCTTAAGCCAGCCATTTGAGGGTCGGCGGAATTTTACAGGAATTTTGTGTGGTATAGAAAACGAGGATGTAGTCGTTCGCTCAGACAGTGAAGAGGAAATATTGTTTCCGTTTGAGCAGATTGAAAGAGCGAATATTATTCCCGCGATCTAGCCATAGAATAGAGACCATGGGGACCAGCCCTTTTGGTTATGTTGTTAGTTGAGGCATTGCAATGAGCAAAGATATATTGCTAGTAGTTGAGTCAGTTTCGAACGAGAAGGGTGTGCCCGAGGGCATCATCTTCGAAGCGCTGGAATTAGCACTGGCGTCGGCAACCAAAAAACGCTACAGCGAAGAGGTTGAACTCCGGGTTTCAATCGACAGGACTACTGGCGAATACGAGACCTTTCGAACCTGGAGTGTATTGGCGGATGATGAAGAGCAGGAATTTCCTGATGCCCAACTCACGCTGACCGAAGCGAAAGAGAAAGACGAGAATCTAGAGATTGGCGGTACCTACGAGATACCTGTGGATTCAGTAGAATTTGGCCGCATCGCTGCTCAAACGGCGAAGCAGGTCATTGTCCAAAAAATCAGGGAAGCTGAACGTGCACAGGTGGTTGACGCATACAGACCACGGATAGGAGAGCTAATCAACGGCCAGGTGAAGAAGGTGACACGTGAAGCCGTGATTATGGATCTGGGTAACAACGCAGAGGCTATTCTGCCGAGGGAAGACTGGATTCCGAGGGAAACCTTTAGAATCGGAGATAGATTACGTGCATTGCTGGAAGAAGTAAGACCTGAAGCCCGCGGCCCCCAACTGGCACTGACGCGCACCTCGCCAAAGATGTTGATTGAACTGTTTAAGATAGAAGTCCCTGAAATTTCAGATGGAATTATTGAAATATTAGGGGCGGCCAGAGACCCAGGCTCCAGAGCAAAGATTGCTGTTAAGACCAACGATGGTCGAATTGACCCGGTCGGTGCCTGTGTGGGAATGCGAGGTTCACGAGTCCAGGCAGTTTCCAGTGAGTTAAGCAATGAGCGAATTGATATTGTGCCCTGGGATGACAATGTCGCTCAATTGGCTATTAACGCAATGGCGCCAGCTGAAGTTGTCTCAATTGTTGTTGATGAAGAGACACGGAGCATGGATATAGCGGTTTCCGAGGAAAACCTTGCCCAGGCAATTGGTCGTGGTGGTCAGAACGTGAAACTTGCCAGTGAACTTACAGGCTGGGATCTCAACATTATGACAGAGGAAGAAGCCAGGGAAAAACATGATCAGGAAGCTGGTGGTCTGATCGAAAGTTTTGTCAAAAATCTGGATGTTGAGGAAGATGTTGCGTTCGTATTGGTAGAAGAAGGTTTCACTACACTCGAAGAAATCGCTTATGTGCCCATTGAGGAAATGATCGCCATAGAAGGTTTTGATCAGGAAATAGTAGAAGAGCTCCGTAGCAGAGCCAAGCACGCATTGACGACCTTAGAATTGGCATCTGAAGAAGAGATAAGTAAGCAGGAACCTGCAGCTGATCTATTGGAAATGGATGGGATGGATACAAGGATCGCATATCAGCTTACTGCAATTGGCATCATTACCATGGAAGATCTGGCAGAACAGGCAATTGATGATCTCATTGGATTGGAAGATATGACGGAACAACACGCTGGCGAGTTGATTATGACAGCACGGGCACCCTGGTTTGCAGACGAAGAGGACGCAGGGTCCCAGGATAGTCAGGCTTAAGAAGCTTGATTAACTATTTGAGGAAGACTAGATGCCTAATGTAACGGTAAAACAATTGGCAGAAACGATAGGCACGCCTGTTGACCGTTTATTGCAGCAAATGCAAGAGGCTGACCTGCCTCAGCTTAAAGATGCGGAAATGGTCAGTGAAGAACAAAAAGAGCAGTTGTTGTCCTACCTGAAGAAAAGCCACGGCGAATCTGAAGGCGGGCCGAAAAAGATCACTCTGAAGAGAAGAACGCTTAGTACGTTAAAGGCCGGGAGTGGCGCAGGTCGAGGACGTACGGTTAATGTCGAGGTCAGGAAGAAAAGAACTTATGTTCAGCGAAGTGTTGCTGAGCCTGATGAAGTAAAACAAGCGACAGAACTAAGTGGTGCTGAATCTTCGCCTAAGTCTGATCCCGAGCTGGATTTGAAGGCAGAGGAAGCTGAAAGGCGAAGGGAAGCCCATGCAGAGCTCGAGCTAGAAGCCGATAAAAGGCGTGAAGAATCTGCAAAGAAGTTGGCAGAGCTTGCAGCGCAGAAGGCCAAAGAAGAAGCCGAGAAAAAATTGCAGAAAAGTGCCGTGCAACAAAGCCAGGCAAATTCCCAGGTCGAGAATATTGACGGAAGCATGGTCAGTTCCCGAAAGGATAAGCGAGATCGCCATGATCTTGATGATGAAGATCTGGGCCAGAAGAAAGCCGAACATGGTACCCGCAAACGTCGTGTGCAGGAGCTGTCTAGCGAACTGGGTGATAATATTTTTGATAATGCAACCGACACTGCTGCATCAGGGCAAATAGCCGATGGTGGCCGCACACTTGGGCTGGTGTCAGGAGCAAGGCCGAAGCGAGCCGCGAAAGTCAAACCGTTAAAGCCACAACATAAATTCCAGGCACCAACTGAAGAACAGAAGCGAGAAGTTGAGCTGGGTGAATCCATCACCGTGCAACAGTTGTCACAACGAATGTCCGTGAAGGCAAATGATGTGATTCACAATTTGATGAATCTGGGTGTCATGGTGAATATTAATGAAACAATTGACCAGGATACGGCGATACTGGTTATTGAAGAGTTTGGCCACACTTATAAGTTACTCGATGCTAATTCTCTTGAGAAGTCGCTTGAAGAAGAGCTTGTTTATGATGCTGAAGCTCAGCCAAGGGCGCCTGTTGTCACGGTAATGGGTCATGTTGATCACGGTAAGACATCGTTGCTGGATTTTATACGAAAGTCAGACGTTGCCAGTGGAGAAGCGGGCGGCATAACCCAGCATATTGGTGCCTATCGGGTGAAAACCAGTCAAGGGGAAATCTGCTTTATCGATACTCCCGGACATGCCGCGTTCACTGCCATGCGCGCGCGCGGTGCTCAAGCTACTGATATTGTTATTCTTGTGGTAGCTGCTGACGATGGCGTCATGCCGCAGACAGAAGAGGCTATTCAACATGCCAGAAGCGCAGGCGTTCCATTGGTTGTTGCGGTAAATAAGATTGATAAAGAAGGCGCGGATCCGGAACGGGTTAAGAATGAACTTGCTGCAAGAGAAGTCATCCCCGATGACTGGGGTGGGGATACACAGTTCATCTCTGTTTCTGCACTTACCGGGCAAGGAGTAGACGATCTGCTAGAAGCGGTAAACCTGCAGGCTGAAATACTCGAACTAACAGCCGTTGAAGATGGACCTGCTCAGGGTGTCGTCATCGAGTCGCAATTGGATAAAGGTAGAGGCCCTGTTGCTACCCTGCTGATTCAAAATGGAACCTTGAAACAGGGTGACATCATAGTTGCTGGCGAACAGTTTGGCCGGGTGCGGGCGATAACCGATGAGGATGGCAATCGAACAAAATCAGCTGGACCTGCAACCCCGGTATCAGTTCTTGGTTTAAATGGAACACCTGCTGCGGGCGATAGTTTCATGGTGACCAAGGATGAAAAACGAGCCAGGGAAGTCGCAGACCTTCGCAAGGACAGGGCGACAAATGAGCGACTGGATAAACCAGCTGTCAGCCTGGATAATTTGCTTGAGAGCTTCAGCTCATCGAAAACAAGCCTGCTTAATATCGTGGTCAAAGCAGATGTTCGTGGTTCCCTGGAGGCCATCGTTTCAGCGCTTTATGATCTCGGTAACGACGAAGTTAAGGTAAACGTGGTCTCGTCTGGTGTTGGTGGCATCACTGAATCTGATGTGATGCTTGCAGGCACGTCAGGGGCGGTGATATTTGGCTTTAATGTTCGTGCTGAAAATTCGGCAAAGAAATTTGTTGAAAATGAGAGTCTCGATCTGCGTTACTACAAAGTCATCTATGACTTGATTGATGATGTGAAGGCTGCCCTGACAGGGATGTTATCCCCTGAAATCAGGGAAGAAATTGTTGGTATCGCAGAAGTTCGTGAAGTCTTTGATAGTAAGAAGTTAGGCAATATTGCAGGTTGTATGGTGACCGAAGGAACAATATCCAGAAGCAAGAAAATACGGGTATTGCGAGACAATATTGTGATCTACGAGGGTGAACTGGAATCTCTGCGCCATTTTAAAGCCGAAGTCGAAGATGTAAGGATCGGCACAGAGTGTGGTATAGGCGTTCGCAGTTACAATGATGTCAAGGTTGGGGATCAGATCGAAGTATTTGATACTCGCGAAGTAGCAAGGGAACTCTAGGCGATCGCCTGGCTACAGAGTATTTCAGATGCCCAGAGAATTTAGCAGAGGACGTCGGATTGCAGACCTGATACAAAGGGAACTTGCAATTCTTATACACAGAGAGATGAAAGATCCCAGGCTGGGTATGATCACGATCAACGATGCAAAAGTCTCACGTGACCTGGCCTACGCTGATGTGTATTTTACCATGTTGCCGGAGGGTAACGCGGAGACGGCAGAGACCGTGTTAAATGATGCTGGTGGTTATCTGCGCAGCCAGCTGGCGAAGATAATGTCCACTCGTACGACGCCAAAGCTGCGATTTCACTATGACAGTACAATAGAAAATGGTGCCAGGATGTCCCGGGCTATTGATAAGGCTATAGCTCGAGATTCAAAGGCTCGTGATTCAGCCAGGCAGGACGATAGCTAGCATGGGACGAAAGTCGCGCAAGGGCAGGCCAGTCAATGGAATTTTATTGCTGGACAAACCCGCTGGAATGACTTCAAATGGCGCCCTCCAGGAAGCCAAGAAGATCTTTGGTGCTGCAAAAGCAGGTCATACGGGGAGTTTGGATCCTCTGGCGACAGGCGTTTTACCACTTTGTTTTGGTGAGGCAACCAAATTTTCTCAGTTCCTTCTGGAAGCGAACAAGCGGTACCTGACGACAATTAAGCTAGGTATTGTGACGGCAACAGGAGACGCAGAAGGGGAAGTTCTTTCAACGGCTGAAGTTCCAGAGTTCTCCGATAGAGATCTCGAATCTGTTCTGGAGGAGTTCAGGGGTGAGATATCTCAGATTCCTTCGATGTATTCTGCGTTGAAAGTGAATGGGCAGCCGCTATATAAGTTAGCGCGACAGGGCATTGTGGTCGAACGAAAAAGCCGCGATGTGATGATTTATAACCTGCAGGTTATATCGCGAGTTAGCGACGAGATTACACTCGATATTAAATGCAGCAAGGGCACCTATGTGCGAAGCCTGGCAGAAGATATTGGCCAGGTCATTGGATGTGGAGCTCATGTGATTGCGCTCCAGCGACTGGAATCTGGTCCCTTCAGGATTGAAAAGACCTGTTCTATCGAAGAGCTAAAGGAATTGCGTGAAACAGGTGGTAATGATGCGCTCGACGCGAAGTTACTTCCTTTGAGCTCAGCAGTTGAAGGTTGGCCTTCAGTTGAATTGAGTGAAATAACAGCCTCTTATTTAAGACAAGGTCAGCCAGTGCAGATATCAAATGCACCAACGACAGGCTGGGTAAGAATTTTTTCAGAAACTGACGATTCTTGTGAGGAAGCGGTAACAAAAAATATCGCTGATAGCTTTATAGGAGTCGGAGAGGTGCTGGAAGATGGAAGAATTGCGCCGCGACGATTAGTTGTTGCGCATTAGAGCTAACGCGAGGCATCTGCAAATATGCGCGGGTGTACTTGCTTCTAGAAACTAACCATTGATCTCAAAAGAAGAGGAAGGTGGTTATGCATATTAAATGGAGAAAATGTAATGGCACTATCAACATCAAGAAAAGCTGAAATAGTTAAAGAGTATGGAACTGTAGAAAACGATACTGGCTCTCCGGAGGTTCAGGTTGCATTGTTAACCGCGAATATCGAAGAACTTCAGGGACACTTCAAGGAGCACAAACACGACCACCATTCCAGGGTTGGGTTGTTGCGAATGGTAAGCCAGAGAAGGAAATTACTTAACTACCTTCGTAGCAAAAGTAGTGAACGGTATGCTTCCCTGATCAAACGACTCGGCTTAAGAAGATAGTTAACTATTGAATAAAGGTCCGCTAATGGTAGCGGCGATGAATGACGGAAACGGAGAAAAATGTGAATTCAGTTAAAAAAATGTTTACTTATGGCGACCATGAAGTTGTCATAGAAACTGGCAAGGTTGCCAGACAAGCGACAGCATCTGTAGTGGTCACCATGGCAGATACGGTTGTTTTAGTTGCAGTTGTTGGTCGAAAGGACGCCAAGCCTAACCAGGACTTTTTCCCACTGACAGTTAATTATGAAGAAAAAACTTACGCTGCTGGTAAAATTCCCGGCGGATTCTTTAAGCGAGAAGGCAGGCCTTCAGAAAAGGAAACACTGACTTGTCGACTAATTGACCGACCGATAAGACCGCTATTCCCAAAGGGATTTATGAATGAAGTGCAGGTTACCTGCCAGGTCATGTCTGCAAATAAAAATATCGATCCTGATATCCCGGCGATGATTGGTGTATCCGCAGCCCTGACTCTGTCTGGCATACCATTTGCCGGGCCAATTGGTGCTGCCCGGGTTGGTTTCACCAAAGACGGATACATGCTTAATCCCGGCTATGACGCTCTTGAATCATCAGATCTTGATATGGTTGTTGCAGGAACTGAATCAGCGGTGTTGATGGTTGAATCAGAAGCAAAAGAATTGACAGAAGACCAGATGCTGGGTGCTGTTTTGTATGCTCACCAGGAAATGCAGGTTGTCATCAAAGCTGTCAATGAGTTGAAAGCTGAAGCTGGAAAGGATGCATGGGAATATACTCCTGCAGCAGAAAATACTGCATTGATCGAATCAGTATCTACGAATTTTTCAGAAGGTATTGCAGCGGCATACAAGGTCACAGACAAGATGGATCGACAGAGTCGTCTTGGAGAACTTCGTGAGCAGGCAGTGGAGCAACTAGCTGGCGATGAAGGCCCTGATGCGGATGAAGTAATGAGTGTGTTCAGCTCAATAGAGAAGAAAACAGTGCGGCGAGCCATTATCGCAGGCGAGCCAAGAATTGATGGCCGAGACACTAAAACGGTTCGTGGTATCAGCGTTGAAGTTGGTGTTTTGCCGAAAACACATGGTTCCGCCCTCTTTACTCGCGGTGAAACGCAGGCGATTGTGACGACGACCTTAGGCTCCATGCGTGATTCTGCAATTATTGACGCCCTCAAGGGAACCTACAGGGATAACTTCATGCTGCATTACAATTTCCCGCATTACAGCGTTGGCGAAACAGGTTTCTCTGGTGGACCCAAGCGTCGTGAGATTGGTCATGGTCGTCTGGCACGCCGTGGTATTGCGGCAGTATTGCCTAGTGCCGAAGACTGGCCTTACACGACTCGAGTCGTATCGGAAATTACAGAATCAAATGGCTCATCTTCCATGGCTAGTGTTTGTGGTGCGAGCCTCGCATTAATGGATGCTGGTGTACCACTTAAAGCGCCTGTTGCTGGTGTTGCAATGGGTCTTGTCAAAGAAGAAGACGGTTTCGCTATATTGACCGATATCCTCGGCGATGAAGATCATCTTGGAGATATGGATTTCAAAGTTGCCGGAACTGAAACGGGCATCACTGCCCTGCAGATGGATATCAAAATTCAAGGTATTACTGAGGAAATCATGGAGACGGCACTCAGCCAGGCAAAGGATGCCCGGTTGTATATCCTTGGCGAGATGAACAAGGTGATTGGCCGCTCTCGTGAATCAGTATCTGAGAATGCACCAGCGATGGTAACGATAAAAATCGATTCCGATAAGATTCGTGACGTTATTGGTAAGGGTGGGGCAACAATCCGCTCGATTACTGAAGAGACTGGCGCGACAATCGATATTGATGATGATGGAACAATCACGATATTTGGTGAAGGTGCAGAATCCAGAGATGCCGCTGTTGCGATGATTGAAGCGATTACGGCGGAAGCTGAAGTTGGACAGATCTATACCGGAAAAGTCGTCAAGATTGCGGATTTTGGAGCTTTCGTCAACGTCCTGCCGGGCAAAGATGGCCTTGTTCATATCTCCCAAATTGCCAAAGAGCGAGTCGAGAAGGTCACTGACTACCTTACTGAAGGCCAGGAAGTGAAGGTTATTGTGCTTGATGTCGATCGTGGTCGAATTAAACTTTCCATGAAGGAACTTATCGGCAAGGAAGGCGACGATCAGAGTAATGAAGAGGCAGAGGCAGACAGCGCTGATGATGTTGATGGCAATACACAGGAAGCGACCAGCTAATAGCCAAAGAGTAGATTAAAGGGGGACTTGCACCCCCTTTTTTTGTCTAAAGAAAAGTTCAGGATCAGATTATCCAATGACTAACTAGCTAACCGGGCTATTTCTAATCAGGTCCTCAACAACGGAAGGGTCAGCAAGCGTACTGGTGTCTCCCAGGTTGTGTAGTTCGTTTTCAGCGATCTTCCTTAAAATACGGCGCATAATTTTACCCGATCGGGTTTTGGGAAGCCCTGGTGCCCATTGCAGGATGTCTGGCTTTGCAATTGCTCCTATCTCTGCTCTGACAAGCTGATTGAGTTCTTCTTTTAGCTCATCTGTCCCTTCAACATCGTGCATTAAGGTTACGTAGGCATAAATTCCCTGACCTTTGATTTCGTGAGGGAAACCGACAACGGCAGCCTCAGCAACTTTCTCATGGAGCACCAGGGCGCTTTCCACTTCCGCAGTACCCATGCGATGCCCGGAAACATTGATAACATCATCAACGCGACCGGTGATCCAGTAGTAGCCGTCTTCGTCACGACGACAGCCATCACCGGTATAAAAATAGCCTTTATAGGGTGAGTAATATGTTTCTATGCAACGCTGGTGGTCACCGTAGATGGAACGTATCTGGCCCGGCCACGAGCGATCAATAACCAGATTTCCGGAACCTGCACCTTCTATTTCTTCATTATTGGAATCCAGCAGAACAGGTTTCACACCAAAAAATGGTCGGGTAGCTGACCCAGGTTTAAGAGCGGTAGCGCCAGGTAATGGCGTTATCATGATTCCGCCAGTTTCAGTTTGCCACCAGGTATCAACTATCGGACAATTCTCTTCTCCTACATGATGGTAATACCATTCCCAGGCCTCTGGGTTTATTGGCTCACCAACAGTACCAAGAAGGCGCAGTGATTTTCTTGATGTTTGCTTAAGAAATTCATCCCCCTGACCCATCAAAGCACGAAGTGCAGTGGGCGCGGTATAGAATATGTTGACATTATGTTTGTCGATCACCTGCCAGCACCTTGAAGCATCGGGATAAGTTGGCACACCTTCAAATACCAGTGTGGTGGCGCCGTTAACCAATGGTCCGTAAACAATGTACGAGTGCCCTGTCACCCATCCAACATCAGCGGTGCACCAGTAAATGTCGCCATCGTGATAATCGAATACGTACTTGTGAGTCATTGCAGCGTATAGCAGATATCCACCTGTGGTGTGCAAAACGCCCTTCGGTTTGCCAGTTGAACCCGAGGTGTAGAGGATGAATAAAGGGTCCTCACTATCCATATGTTCCGGCTCGCAGTCTGCCGTAACCTTCTCAATTTCCTCGTGGTACCAGATATCGCGGTTTTCCTGCCAGCTAACATCATTGCCGGTGCGTTTGATGACAACGACCGTGTGAACATTGGGGCACTTCTCTAGGGCAGTATCGGTGTTCTCCTTTAGAGGAATAGGGCGGGCGGCACGGACTCCCTCATCAGCTGTGATGACCAGTCGACAATCCGAATCCAGAATCCGATCTTGAAGCGCCTGTGGTGAAAACCCTCCGAATACAACAGAATGGATTGCACCAATTCTTGAGCAGGCGAGCATTGCATAGGTAGCCTCGGGAATCATGGGCATGTAGATGCAAACGCGATCGCCTTTGCTTACTCCACGATCTTTAAGAACATTGGCCAGCCGGCATACCTTCTCATGTAACTCACGATAAGTAATTTTCGCGTCGTCATCTGGGTTGTCTCCTTCCCAGATAATCGCCACCTGGTCAGCTCTGGTTTCAAGGTGACGATCGATGCAGTTGTAAGAAGCATTCAGTTCGCCACCAAGAAACCACCGGACTTCTCCTTTTGAAAAATCAGATTCGCTGAGTTTGTCCCATGGTTTGTACCAGGTCAGAAATTCCTTGGCCTGTTGGCTCCAGAATACTTCTGGTTTCTCAATTGACTCCTCATACATGGAAAGGTATTGATCATTGTCGATGAACGCCCTGGATGCGGCCTCTTTGCTAACGGGATAAGTTTTGACTTCGGACATGCGAACTCCTTCTAGAGGCTACTTCTATTTCTGTAGTCTGTACTGTGCCACATTGAGGGTTTGGGGAAAACATTGATACAGGGGATTATTTATGTGATGAATACAAATGACGCCGTCACTGTTTGCTGCCTGCTTCTCAACATCTAGGAAGCCAGTGTATTGCCATCGACATCGTTGTGACTCGTGCGTCTCTTGCGTTTTCTTCTGCGCTTTCTTTTCGGCGGTGGCTTTTGCTGTAGACTGCCCCGTTCTTCGATACTGGCTTCCTGGTATTGTGTCCACCATTCTCCCAGGTTATCGAGGTTTTCGCCGCTTTCTTCCCGCAGGAGAAGAAAATCATAGGCCGCCCGAAACCGCTTGTGGGCAACTAATATTTCCGGTTTTTTACCATGACGAAGAGGTAAGCGAAACTGTAGATTCCAAATATCACGCATGGGACCCGAGAATCGTCGTGGGATTGATGTGAATAACTGCTGGTTCGCAATAACGTTTGCCGCGGCTTCATGGGAAGCTTCAACGTGGGTTAGTCCCTTCTCCTCAAGATTCTTCTTTTCAGAAATGAAAGGGAACCAGAGTATGGCTGCATACACAAAAGCGGGAGTGACTGGCTTGTCAATTGAGATTCGCCTGTCAGTACTTGCCAGGGCAAGGCGGATAAGCTTTTCAGCATTTGAGTCATCCATTGATCGGCGTGCGGATGGGAACAACCAGCCAAATAATTCATATTCAAGTAACGCGTCGAGGGTTGACTCTCCATGGCCCATCATGAAAAGTTTAAGCACTTCCTCAAAAAGCCGGGCAGCCGGGATGTCCTGCAAGAGATAGCCGATATGCTTTATCTGTGAGCCTGAGTCGTCTTCGATGATAAAGTCCAGTTTTGCCTTGAATCGAACCGCCCGCAGCATGCGAACCGGGTCCTCTCGATAGCGATTCTCTGCATCGCCAATCAGTCGAATTCGTTTTGATTCGATGTCTTCCAGGCCACCCACTTCGTCGATAACGACTTTGGTATTTACGTCGTAGTAGAGGGCATTCATCGTAAAATCCCGACGGAAAACATCCTCATAGAAGGATCCGTAAACGTTGTCATCCAGGATCCTGCCCCCTTCTGAATGACTCTCAGTGTCTATTTCCTTATGGGGTGCCCTGAATGTCGCAACCTCTACAATGTCTCGACCAAAACGAACATGCACGATTCGAAATCGGCGACCAATTATCCTTGAGTTGCGAAACAGTTCATTCACTTCTTCCGGATGAGCGCTGGTCGCGACGTCAAAATCCTTGGGTGATTTACCTAACAATAAATCACGAACACAACCACCCACCAGGTATGCTTCGAATCCCTGGTCGGTGAGTCTCCTCACGACTTTCAGCGCGTTCACGCTTATATGCTCTTCAGGAAGAGTGGGTAATATTGCGCTCATGGTGTAAACCGGAGAAAAGGTTGAATCAGCGTCATTTAACAGATTGGTGAGACATCAGGAGATCACATCAAATAAGAGCACTAAGGTAACAAGACCTGCTAATTTTGAGGTAGACAGTAAGTTCAGAATTTTCAGCGACTAGTTGTAAATCAGATGGGAAGTGATAGTACCAGACTAAGGCATTTTGAGCGACAGCGTGCGGGTGGCCTTGCGTTTGAGTTACATATTGTAAATAAGATTTGCCCAAAGAAAAACGGGAAAAGTCAGACTTTTCCCGTTCAGCGAGCCAATTGCATTATTCTTATTATTTATTCTTATTCTTGTTCTTAATGTTACTAGGTTTAAGAGACAAGTCTCACACCCTAGAACCGGTTATGTTCAGTTTTTATTGTTCTTATCCGGCTTCCTAATATATAGCACTATTCGTGCCAAGAGACTATTTTCAATTAAATCAATAGGATACAAAAATCTGGATTGTTACCAGGACCCGTAGTGTTACCCAGGGTTACGCCCAGGTGCTTCCTTTGGTAACACTGTTTCAACATCATGGGTCTTGCGGTGTGCGCGCATAAGGTAAGTTATCTTTTTCTCGATTTCTTCCGTGGGATATTGAGCTTCTGCCTTTTCTGCCAGAGGCTCTTTCTGCTAATTCCGAGCTTCTGGGCAAGATCTGTTTCAGTCATATGGTCCTGATTTTCAAGGACATACTTTTGAAAATAGTCTTCCAGCGAGACATTCTCTTCTGCCGGTGCATCAGGCTTTTCTACTTCGTCCAGATCGACCGGGTCGAGTTCAATAGCCAGCAGTTCGGGAGTGATCACACTCGTCTCACATAGAATAACTGCTCTTTCGATGGCGTTTTCCAGCTCACGAATATTCCCTGGCCAGCGATACCGGTTCACAAGGTCAATAGTCAGTTCTGATAAAACCAGACCCTGCTTATTGAGCTTCCTCCCGATCCTCTTCAAAATACTATCAGCAATGAGCATAAGATCACCACCGCGTTCACGCAGTGGTGGTAGTGATAGCTTCATGACATTCATCCGATAATAAAGGTCTTCACGGAACTGTTTATCTGCTACCAGGCTTTTAAGGTCACGATGGGTGGCAGCAATCAACCTTACTGAGACCTGCTTTGTTTCCACTGAACCGATGCGTCTGACTTCTCCTTCCTGCAGGACGCGTAATAATCTTGCTTGCGCTTCCAACGGCAGTTCACCGATTTCATCCAGAAACAAGGTGCTGCCATCTGCCGCCTCGACAAGTCCAACTCGTGATTCTGTTGCACCAGTGAATGCGCCTTTCTCATGGCCGAATAATTCAGACTCGATTAATGATTCTGGGATGGCAGCACAATTAAGTAAAACCATTTGCTGAGAAGATTGTTCGCTGGCCTTATGGATTGCTTTGGCAACCAGCTCTTTGCCGGTGCCGGACTCTCCAACAATGAGCACATTGGTATCGGTCGGAGCCACTTTCCTGATGCGTTTGAACAATTCAACCATCGCATCAGATTGACCAATCATACTGGTGGCCGCATGCTCTTCATCGGGTTCTTCGATCAATTCCTGGATGGTATTGAGAAGGTCTTCAAAATCAAAAGGTTTTGCAATGTAATCAACTGCGCCAAGTTTCATGGTGTCCACAGCTGACTTCAGGCTTGCATAGCTTGTCATCACGAGCACAGGTGTATTCGGCGCCATCTTGATGATGTCCGTTCCTGCTGGTCCCGGTAAGCGGAGGTCAGTGATGATCAGGCAGAATTTACTGAGATCCTGCTTTATCGCCTCGCCTACTGAACCTGCCTCACAGATTTTATAATTTTGTTTTTCTAGGAATTTTTTGAGTGAGGATCGAATAACGATTTCGTCTTCGATAATGAGAATTTGCTTTCGGCTCATATGTTCCTATTTAGCTTATGCGAACTAAACACTGTTAACTAGGATGATGTCAACTCCACCTGATTCACCTGTTTAGAAGAATCATCATGTGCAAAACGCGGCAGCGTGATTCTCATTCTGGTTCCCGGTATTTCAGTTGATGATTCTGCCGTAATTGAGCCGTCGTGCTCTTTGATTATTGTGCTGACAATTGCCAGGCCCAGGCCTGTTCCTTCACCAGGCTTTTTGGTGGTGTAGAAAGGATCAAATATTCTGTCCAGATGATCCCTGGGAATCCCATGACCATGATCGATGATTTCGCTGACAATAGAGTCATCCTCAAAGAAGCTTGTGATAAGAACCTCGGCATTTTCCCCTGATGCATCCTGGGCGTTTGAAAGCAGGTTGATGAATACCTGGGAAAGACGTTGCGGATTGCCGAGGGTGTAAGCAGTAGGATCACACTCGTTGATGAACTTGCATTTTTGCTTTTTACGACTTAGCGAGAGCAAATTAATGGCCTCATCAATGCAGTCACGGAGTTTCACAGGAACACTGGACATTCTGTCGTCTCCTTTACTGCTGTAGGCAAAATTAGTGAGTGACTGCAGAATAGTAGAGATCCGCTTAGTTTGCTCAAGCACCTGATCGGCTATCTCATGCAGTTCCGGTAAGTCTGAATCCAGTTTCAGGTTCTGGGCAAGAAATGCGATTCCCGTGACGGGGTTTCCGATCTCGTGTGCGATTCCGGCTGCGAGTTGCCCAATTGAAGCTAATCGTTCGCTGTGAATAAGTTGATCTTCTATCCTTTGAGATTCTGTCAGATCTTCAATGACGATGACCAGATCGCCTGGTTCTTTTGTATAACTGTCAATAGAGGCTTTGTGGAGATTCAGGACCAGCTTTTTATCGGCCGTAGTGAGTTCTGTCTTAAGGCGATGAGTCGAACTATCGACCATAAAAGTATTCAGCAAGTCTTTCCATGGTTCCTTAATATTATTGATGTTGGACCCGACAACCTGACCGGGCTCAATACCACTAACCATTTGCATGGCATGATTCCAGGTTCTGATTATGTGCCCGCGATCTATAGAGCAAACAGCCATGGGAAGATCCTGGAGGATCTGTCGATGGTAGCGCCGCAGTTCATCAAGTTCAACTGCGAGACCGGTCAGCTGTGTGCGATAGTCTTCAAGGTAGCCTTCCATTACATGAACAGAACCAGGCTCTGGCCTGTACGGAAAAACCCGGCCGATGATGCGATGGGCAATAGTCTGGCCCATCATACTGGAAAGATTAATTTCTACCTGCTGTCGAAGTTGGCTGAGGGCGTAGGGTCGATGTTCGTCACGCTGATAGCTCAATTCAGTGAGAGCAATGTTAACCTCGCGATTGGAGACAGATGGTCCTACTGCCATGGCAAGATGGTTTTCCATCTCGGACACAGACTGCGCTTCGATTTCACTGCGGAAGGAATCGGTGTCGGCGCCAGATAGGCATTCCGCAGCAGCCAGGGACTCCTCTCTTGTTGGCTTTGTGAGGATTGAAACGATAACGAACATGACGATATTCGCGACCAGGGACAATGTAGCGGCCTCATGCCAGGACTTGTCATTAATCTCCAGCGTGTAAAGTGCTCCGGACAACATTCTATAGATCAAGGGCAGGAGTAGTGACGCGAACCAGATTAGAAATCCGGCAGCAAGACCCGCAATCAATCCAGATTTATTGGCTTGTCGCCAGTGGAAGCCGCCCACCAGCCCTGGAAGAAATTGCATTATCGCTACAAACGCAACAATGCCAAGGCTCATGAGACTCTGGTTTTCGCCGAGCAGTTTATAGATGCCGAAGGCAGCCAGAATAATCACGCCAATCAGGACTCTCCTGGTGTTGAGTAAAACAGAGTCAATATCGACACTTTGCTTTGGTCGATACAGGGGTAGCAGGATGTGATTAAGCGTCATCGACGAAAGTGCAATAGTTGTAACAATTAGCACACCACTTGCCGCGGCAAGACATGCCACGAAGGCAAGGATTGCAATACCCTCGTGCTGCATGGTCAAGCCGATTGCAATTGGATAGAACTCTGGTGGCGTCTGTGCATGAATCTTCGTCGCAGCCCACAAAATAGGAGGAATGCAGAGGCTGAATACGAACATATAAAGAGGAAACCCCCAACGGGCACACGCCAATGCGCGCTCATCATCATTCTCCGTGATTAACATGTGGTAGACATGCGGCATGGCAACGGTAGCGGCGAAGAATGTCACCAGGAGCGCGCGGGATGCACCCGAACCAAGTTGATCTTCTGCGCTTGCCAGCACGCTTTTGTTTTCACTCAGCCAGATTCCAAGGGCGTCCGCGCCGCCAAAAATGCTCGAGATACAATAGATTGCAAGGCCTATCATTGCTGCCAGTTTAATAATGGATTCGAGACCGATGGCGACGACCAGGCCCTCGTGTTTATCTCGGGTGGAGAGGTGTCTTGTACCGAAGGCAATGGCAAACACAGATATCGTCAGACAAAATAATATTGCCAGGACATCTTTGCTGAGCTCCTGGTTAAGCAGATGGATTGTCACTGAGACCGCATGTATTTGAAGTGCCAGCAAAGGCAGCACACCCATTAGCATTAAGAGGCTTATGATCCCTCCGACCCAGGGAGCCGGGTATCGAAACGCGAACACATCCGCCAGCGAACCCAGTTTATGTGCGAGGGCGATTTTTGTAATAGGACCGAGTAGTACAGGCGCGATAAAGAAAGTGGCACTGGCGCCAATAAAATACAATAGAAAACTGGAACCATATTGAGCGGCGACACCCACGGTTCCGTAAAAAGCGATGGCACCAGCAAAAACCCCGAGTGAAAGTACTCGAACTGCAGGGTGTCTTACGATAACCGTCGGGATCAAACCCTTTTCGGTTGCATAAGCCGAGCCAAATAACATCACAAGGTAAGTCAACCCGATAGCGAATAACTGCGTCAGAGAAATCATGGCCTCAATCCACTTTATTTACTGGCCTGGTCTGCCAATGAAGCCAGATGGCTGCCACAATCAGAAATAACCAGGGCAGGTAGACGTGATACCAGGCAATGAATTCACCCTTCCACCAATTGCTTACGGTTGGGCTGAAAACAAAAATTCCCAGAACAATGAATATGATAATTCTTTCGAACATGGACTGATTCTAACTTGGAATTTGAGCTGCCAGAAGAGGGATTGCCTCTAATTTCCAGTTGCCTGCAGCATTGATTAACAATGTGTTGAGGTCTGGTACAGGGTCGGGCACCTGTTGACCGAGGAATTTCAATGCCTGGATTAGATTGGTGACCGCTTCATTATTGTCAACAGCTGCAGCATGGGTTTGTTTGCTTAACTTATCTCCTGATTCTCCAATAACGATTGGATGATGCAGATAACCGGGTATTGGCAGCTGTAGTTTGGACCCCAGGCAGATTTGTTTTGGGGTTGAATCCAGTAAGTCGACTCCACGAACGACATGGGTGATTCCTTGAAACGCATCATCTACAACCACCGCCAACTGATAAGCATAGAGGCCGTCTTTGCGTCTGACGATGAAGTCTCCGATATCGTTCATCAAGTGCCAACGGTGTTGGCCAAGCAACCCGTCAGCCAGGATGATTTCGCCATCGTCCACTCTGAACCTTAGCGCGTGTACATCATCGATCATGGAACGGGATTTACCACGGCAGATGCCAGGATAGATGGTGGCAAAACTCTTTCGGGCACAATCGCATGGGTAGATCAGATCAGAATCACCCAGCACGCCCAGAGCATCTGAGTAGGCATTGAGTCGGGAACTCTGATAAAGAACTTCTCCATCCCAGAATAGCCCATGGGCGATCAGCTGATCGATAATTATTTCAGATGCCTCTGCCGATTCCCTGGGCGGGTCGAGGTCTTCAATTCGAAGTAGCCAGCTTCCGTTATTTTTTCTTGCATCCAGAAAGCTCGCAACGGCAGATACCAGTGACCCGAAATGGAGAGGTCCCGAAGGGGATGGTGCGAAGCGGCCGACGTAGTTGCTGGTGACAGTCATGGAATCCCAGCACTCGTTTTGTTAGCCGTGGAGCTGTTTTTCTTTCAGTTCATCCAGAGTTTTACAATCGATACACTGGGTGGCTGTCGGGCGTGCTTCCAGCCGTTGAATTCCGATTTCGATGCCGCATGACTCACAATAGCCGTAGTCGTCTAGATCAATCAGATCGACCGTATTGTCTATTTTTCGAATGAGTTTTCTTTCGCGATCCCTGGTTCTCAGTTCAAGGCTGAATTCTTCTTCCTGGCTTGCACGATCAGAAGGATCAGGAAAATTTGCCGCCTCGTCTTTCATGTGAGAAACAGTTCGATCAACCTCTTCCATTAGCTGACCCTTCCAGATGAGCAGTAATTCCTTAAAATGGATGCTTTGTTGTTCATTCATATACTCTCCGTTTTTCTTGCGAGCGTATGGTTTGAACTCTACCGGCTCTGATGTTTTCCTGGGCGACCGGCGTTTACTTTTTGCAATGCTCTTTTTCGGGGTGGTCTTCTTTGGAGCGGCTTTTTTGGAGCTGACGACTTTTGCCACGGCAGCTTTCTTTACAGGCGCCTTTTTCTTTGGCGCCGCCCTTTTGGCAGTGCTCGAACCGGGCTTTGCTTTTACCCTGGTCTTTTTTGATACCTTGCTTGTACTGGCCGGTTTCTTCGGTGTTTTCTTTACTACAGCTGTCACCTTTGGCTTTACCTTTTTTGTCGCTTTCTTTGATTTGGATTTAACTTTCGTTTTTGATGCTTTGGTTTTTGATGCTTTCGGTTTGGAAGTAATAGCTTTGACCTTCGCTTTTACCTTAGAGGAAGTCTTGGCCTTGCCCTTTGTTTTGGCTTTGGCTTTCGGTTTAGCCCTGGCTTTGACCTTGGCCTTTTTGGCTGCAGCGGGCTTTTTCTTTGCCCTGGGCTGGGTCTTTTTCTTCGCCTTGACTGCTTTCTTTTTTTGCTTGGCTGCCATCGGTAGCTCCGGTTCTCTATGTCGAAAACTATGTCACAAAAATTCGGGTTCTTTTTCGAGCGGCGAACATTACCAGATCAAGTCCGCTTCGCCAAGTAAGATTTGGAGTTGTTCAAACAAGGCGGCCTCGATGAGATTAGATCGATTGTGGTGCTATCATCAAATGCCAGTTGAAAGATGGTGGGCAAGATAAGATGCAGAACTCGTCTCTGGTACAGGCTCCGCTGGTAGAGGCGAGGCTGGTTCGCAGATACAAACGGTTTTTAGCGGATGTCGTGCTTGGCAACGGTGAGCTCATTACCGTTCATTGTCCCAATACGGGATCAATGAAGAACTGTATCGAAGAAGGAGCGCAAGTGTGGCTCTCAAGGTCCGATAAACCATCCCGAAAGTATGCTTATACCTGGGAATTGATTAAAACATCGAGGAATCACTTCATCGGGGTTAATACGGGTAAAGCCAATCAGCTGGTCAAAAATGCAATTCTCGAAGGCCGAATTCCTGAGGTGAGTGGCTACACGGAATTAAAACCAGAGAAAAAATATGGTAGTGAAAACAGCCGCATTGACCTGTTCTTGTCGGCGCATGCAAAAAAGCCTGATTGTTATCTGGAGGTTAAAAGCGTGACGCTGCTTGAGACGCCGGTGAGCCGGGGGATCGGATATTTCCCCGATTCGGTCAGTGAGCGCGGGTCCAAACATCTTCGCGAGTTGATCCAGGTTGTAGGGCAGGGGTACAGGGCAGTACTTTTTTATTGTGTACAGCATTCAGGAATTCGTGAAGTAAGAGCAGCAGCGCATATAGATCGTGTGTATGCCGACACACTCACGAAAGCAGTGGAATCAGGAGTTGAAGTACTGGCATATAAGGTGAGTTTTCGTGGGTTGCAAACTGCCATAAGGCAACAAATACCATTTGTCCTGGTAAAAAATGAATAGGGCGTATTTATCTGCCCTGATACCGGCCCTGTTGTTGACTGGTATAGCTTCCCTGATGGTCGGTTCTGCAGACATTCCTTTCAATGAGGTTCTGAAAATCCTTTTTGGTTCAGAGCAACCATCAAATCACAGAACGATCGTCCTCGAAATTCGGTTACCCAGGATGCTGTTGGCGGTATTGGTAGGCGCGGGGGTTGCGACTTCAGGTGCAGCAATCCAGGGGCTCTTCCGTAATCCGCTCGCCGACCCTGCACTCATAGGTGTTTCAGGTGGCGCCGCATTGTTTGCGGCGGCCTATCTGGTATTGGGTATTGAGCTCGGAATCTCAGGCATTGGGCTTGCAACCAGTGCATTTATTGGTGGGCTGCTGACGACGTGGCTGGTACTGGAGATTGGTCGGCGTGGAGGGACGATTTCGAGTATGTTGTTAGGCGGGGTTGCCATCAATGCGGTTGCACTGTCAGGGGTAGGACTCTTTTCCTATCTGTCTACGGATCTTCAGCTGAGATCCGTCGCATTCTGGGCAATGGGTAGCCTCAACGGGGCAGACTGGCCTTCTGTTTCAGTGGCCTGTGTCATTCCGGTCATTGTTGCAGCCTTTTACTCCAGGGCGCAAAAACTCAATGCCATTACCCTGGGTGACCGTGAAGCAGGACACCTTGGCATATCTGTTGCTCGTCTTCGTATTGAGATAGTCGTGTTAACTGCCCTGGCTGTTGGAATCTCTGTCGCATTGTGCGGGGTGATTGCGTTTATTGGTCTAGTTGTACCCCACCTGATCAGGCTGGCTCTCGGCCCGAATCACCACATTGTTATTCCGGGATCGGCATTACTCGGTGGGCTGCTATTACTGCTCGCTGATTCATTTAGCCGGGTTCTGCTAAGTCCTGCCGAACTACCGGTTGGGATTATTACGTCGCTGATAGGGGGCCCATTCTTCATTTACCTGATTATCCAGCAAAAGGGACGATTGGGATTATGAGCATCGCTATAACAGACCTGTCTTACGGTATCGATGGGGCATCACTTCTCAGTGACATAAACCTGAATGTTGAACAGGGATCCATTGTCGCAATTGTTGGCCCTAATGGTTCAGGCAAGACCAGCCTGTTGAGAGCAGCCAGTGGTGAGGTGGTACCCACTTCTGGCCAGGTTGAATTAAATGGGAACAATGTTTTCGCTATGCATCCGGGAATGCGTGCGCTCAGGTATGGTGTGTTGCCTCAGGAAGCCAATCTGGATTTTCCCTTCACCGTCGAAGAGGTTGTGCAAATGGGCAGAATTCCACATTTAACCACTATGCGTGAAAATAATTCCATCGTGGAAGAAGTCCTGGCAGAGATGGAACTTCAAGATATTCGCCATCGGATCTATCCAACACTTTCAGGTGGAGAAAAGCAAAGAGTGCAGATAGGACGTGTTTTTTGCCAGATCTGGGGTGCTCGAAACGATGCCTGTTTATTTCTGGATGAGCCGACAGCGGCACTGGATCTTGCTCATCAGATTTCGCTATTCAAGACCATTCGACAGATCTCGAATCTTGGCGCAACGGTGATGGTGGTGCTCCATGATATAAACCTTGCGTTTCGTTTTGCTGAACATGTTGTTTTGCTCAGCCATGGTCGTGTGTTGGCGTCAGGTACTCCCCTCGAGGTTTTCTCTGTTGAAAACATGAGAACTGCATTCCTGGTAGAAGTTGAAATATTTGAAACGAATGATCCGAAGCGACCATTCTTGATTGCAAGAGAATAGCGATGACCAGGGGATTCATCCTAACTCGCCAGTGGAAGGAAAGGGGCGAACAACAGGATCTGGTGTTCTGGCTTTCGACGTCTAGTGGACCAGTTCGAATTCAGCTCAACGCCCAGGAATCGGTATTCTTTATCAAGCAATCTGACCTTGGCAGGGTGCGACATCTTCTTGGCAAGCAATACCCCTGGCGTTATGACAGCCTAAAACTTCGTTCCTTTGCAAAAGAGCACTCAGAGCCTGTCGTTGGCTGCTACTTCGGAAGCCAGAAATATCTGAATATCGCCCGATCCCGAATTGAACAATCAGAAATTCTTGTCTTTGAAGCGGATATCAGGCCCACCGATCGTTACCTGATGGAAAGGTTCATCACTGGGTCAATTGAAGTGATTGGTGATCCACTGCAAAGAAATGGCTACCTAGAGTACATTGATCCAAGGTTAGTGTCGGCAGAATACACGCCTGACCTCAAGGTGGTTTCTCTTGATATTGAGACCTCCTACACAGAGAACATTCTGTATTCCATTGCCGTCTCTGCCGAAGGGATCAGACGGGTATTTATGGTGGCAGGTGATGTCGACACGCCCCTGCCATACCTTGAGTATTGTCCCGATGAGAGCAGCCTCATCCGGCGGTTTCTCGAATGGTTTAGTGAGCTAGACCCGGATGTGATTATCGGCTGGAGCGTTGTGGCTTTTGACCTGTGGTTCCTGCAGAAGAGATGCGAAGTGCTGGATATCGCATTTTCCCTTGGCCGTGATAGTGAACTGGTAAAATGGAGGACAACATCCAGGGGGAGAGAAAGGCATTATGCTCTGGTGCCTGGGCGGAGTGTTCTGGATGGGATCGAATTACTGAGAACCGCAACCTACACTTTTGAAAGCTTTGCCCTGGATTATGTCGCCAAAGAATTGCTTGGCCGTGGAAAGCTCATTGATGACGTGGACGCAAGGGCGAGTGAAATTCAGGAACTCTATGCAAATGACAAGAAGGCGCTTGCAGAGTACAACCTTGAAGACTGTGCACTTGTGCTTGAAATTTTCGAAAAAACCAACCTCATTGATTTTGCTGTCCAGAGGTCAAGATTAACTGGCCTGGATATGGATCGGGCTGGTGGTTCGGTTGCTGCATTCGATTTTCTTTATCTACCTGCGCTTCACAGGGAGGGTTATGTTGCTCCCGTGGTTGAGGATGAATCTGGTGCGGGAAGTCCTGGTGGCTATGTTCTTGATTCACAACCGGGTTTGTACAGGGATGTCATTATTCTGGACTTCAAAAGTCTCTACCCGAGTATCATTCGAACTTTTCACGTTGATCCGTTGGCGCTCATTTGCTCCGGCGAAGATGCTATCCCTGGTTTTATCGGTGGAGAATTTTCACGTGATCGCTTCATCCTGCCGTCCATTATTGAAGAGCTGTGGCGAGCCCGTGACAAAGCAAAACGAGCAAATCAGACAGCTAACTCACAGGCAATCAAGATTATTATGAATTCCTTCTACGGCGTTCTCGGAACACCTGGTTGCCGTTTCTTTGATCCAAGACTGGTCAGTTCGATCACTTTACGGGGCCATGAGATTCTGAAGAAAACGCGGGACCTGATCGAAGCACAGGGTTATCCGGTCATTTATGGAGACACTGATTCGGTGTTTGTGCTTCTTCAGGATTCAGCAGGGGCTGCCGATGACATAGGGCAGGAGCTTACGGGTTATCTGAACGACTGGTGGCATGCCTATATCAAAACAGAATTTAGCCTTGAGAGCCATCTTGAGGTCGAATTTGAAATTCATTTTGATCGATTTCTTATGCCAACCGTCAGGGGGTCAGAAATTGGTAGCAAAAAACGATATGCAGGAACCATAGATCCGGGTGACGGGTCGGTGCAGCTCGTCTTTAAAGGATTGGAAACCGTGCGTAGCGACTGGAGCCAAATCGCTAGGAGTTTCCAGCAGGAACTGTATCGGCGCATTTTTCTGGATGAACCCTATGAAGATTATATTCGGGAGACTGTTGCCTCAGTTTACGACGGGCAATGTGATGACCAGTTGACGCTGCGTCGTCGACTGCGGAGAAAACTGGACGAATACCAGAAGAATGTGCCGCCACATGTAAGAGCCGCACGCCGGGCTGAGGAAATCCGCAAATCGCGTGGCCTGCCGGTAGATAATGATTTCGGAATCAGTTGGATAGAATATGTGATGACGATGAATGGACCAGAACCAAGGCTATATAGAGAGTCGTCAATTGACTACCAGTTCTATGTCGATAAGCAGCTGGCCCCGGTGGCCGACGCCATCTTGTCGTTCAAGTCGACGTCACTCCAGAAGATAACCGACAAACAGCTGGGTTTGTTCTAACTGCTGTAGAAATTTGATAGTTCAGATTCCACAGTCTCGATTGGCAACCTCGCTCCGAAGTTTGATATCAGGAGCGACGCTGACTTGTTTGCCAGCCCCGCAGCTTCAGGATAAGACTTGCCTTTGGATAGTGCATAGAGAAAAGCTCCGGCGAAGATATCACCAGCACCAGTTGTGTCTACTGGTGTGGTTGGATCGCCAGCAATGGTCGATGTTTCGTCGCCGTCACAGATCACTGCTCCATCCTTGCCACAGGTTATTGCAAACCTGGGGCACAAGGCTCGTATCCTGTTGATAGCATCGATTCGATTATTTGTGCCGGTCCATAACCGTGCCTCATCTTCATTACAGAACAGCAGATCGACTCCAAGAGAAATAACTTTATCGAAAGCCTCTTTGAAGTTCTCGACCATCGCCGGGTCTGACAAGGTGAGCGAGACGGCGACCCCGTTTGCATTAGCAATGGACTGGGCTTCGAGAGCAGCTTCAAAACCGCTGGGAGAGCTCACGAGGTAACCCTCGATGTAGAGAAACTTTGAATTTGCGAGAGCCTCCGGTGAGAGTTCTCTGCAGGAGAGGGTCTGGGTAATTCCAAGGTGGGTATACATGGTTCGCTCGGCATCAGGCGTCACCATGGAAATACATTCTCCGGTAACACCGTTTTCCCGACCCTGGTCCAGGTTAGTATCTACGCCAGCACTGGCGAGATCATTCATGAAAAAGTCGCCCATTCTGTCACTGGCAACTTTACAACTGTAATAGGTAGCGCCGCCCAATTGGGACACGACAACTATGGTATTGGCCGCGGATCCACCACCCGCCATCTTTACAACCTTGTGTTCATGTTTTTCTTCAAGCTGGTGAATCAGTTCCTTTCGTTCGTCTGCCTCGATTAAGGTCATCAGCCCCTTCTTAAGATTAGCGGATTTGATGAATGCCTCATCGACTTCATATTCTGTATCGACCAGTGCATTGCCAATGCCATATACATCGTAATTTTTCATGTTCTCTGATCTTTTATTTTTTTGAAGGCTGTATCGGCTGCATCAAGCGTTTTGTCAAATTCTAGCCTGGTGTGTGCCGCGGAAACGAATCCGGATTCAAATGGTGAAGGTGCAAGATTGATTCCCTGCCCCAGCATGCTATGGAAAAAGGTGTTGAAGGCCACAGTGTCAGAGTTCATTACCTGGGAAAAACTGGTCACTGGCTTTGAGGACGAAAAGAAGAACCCGAACATACCGCCGACCTGGTTAGTCGTAAAGGCGACTGAATTTTCTTCTGCGACTGCCTCCAGGCGGGCCATGAATGCCGCGGTGTTCTCTGTCAGTGATTCAAAGAAGCCGGGCTCTTCAATCAGTTCGAGAGTTGTTAATCCGGCGATCATGGCAATGGGGTTTCCGGAAAGTGTTCCGGCCTGGTAAACACCACCCAGTGGCGCAACGGACTGCATAATATCCCTGCGACCACCAAAAGCTCCCACGGGCATGCCGCCACCGATTATTTTGCCGAGCGTCGTCAGGTCGGGTGAGATACCGTACAAATGCTGTGCACCACCAAGAGCCACCCTGAATCCAGTCATTACCTCATCGAAAATGAGGACAGTGCCGGATTCATCACAGACTTCGCGGAGGGTTTGCAGAAACCCCGGTACCGGTGGAATACAGCTCATATTCCCGGCTACTGGTTCGACGATAATGGCAGCGATCTCTTCCCCCATCCTGGCAAACAATTCACGGACCTGTTCAGCATTGTTGAATTCAAGCGTCAGTGTATGTTTTGCGAAACTTTCGGGAACGCCCAGAGAATCTGGTTCGCCAAGCGTGAGGGCACCCGAGCCGGCCTTCACAAGCAAGGAGTCACTGTGGCCGTGATAGCAGCCCTCGAACTTCATTATCTTGTCTCTCCGGGTAAATCCCCTGGCGAGCCGAATGGCACTCATGGTCGCTTCGGTTCCCGAGTTGACCATCCGAATCATTTCAATAGTTGGCATGAGGCTGCACACCTTCTTCGCAAGCTCTGTCTCGAGTGCGGTAGGGGCTCCAAAGCTAAGACCGTTCTCTGCGGTTTGTTTAATGGCGGAGATAACCTCAGGGTGCGTGTGACCCAGTATCATCGGTCCCCACGAACCTACGTAGTCAATGTATTCTTTATCATCTTCATCAATCAGGTAGGCACCGCCTGCCTTCTTAAAAAATACTGGGTTTCCTCCGACCCGCTGGAACGCACGGACGGGCGAATTTACCCCACCTGGCATAATTACCTGGGCTTCTTCGAAAAGGCGCTCGGATCGCGTCATCTATGTTCCTCAAAATTGGACGTCAGCAAAATCAGGGCGCATTCAACCATTCATTGCGGTTGGATTCAATCCGGGTTTGACCATGGAACCGCGCTGGACTTGTAAATCTAGGTTTGAATATAAGATTCGATATCTTCCCTTGTGATAATACCTACAGGTGCATCCATCATGGGTGCTGCTATGCGATTGACGTAAAGCGCCTGGACACCTTGTGAGTTCAGGGCATCAAGCGCCTCGGTCAGGGTAGCCTGCAGCAAAATGGAACTGACATCCTTTCGTGTGGCGGGGATTGCCTCCAGATCGATTTCGTCTGCGTCATGTGAATCCATGAAAATTCTCAGGTCCTCGGTTCTTAGAATAAACACAGGTTTTTTATCTACATCAACTAGCAGCCAGTGTGCTCCCTTCCCGATCAGCTCTGTTGCCTGTTCACGGTCAACTATTGATGAAACTCGTTCGAAACTCCTGGCCATGATGCTTGCCACAGATGCTCGATTTAGTGCCATCGACATCGGGTTTTGACGAAATTCGAGTCCAAGCATTTCCATCTGTGTGATAAATACGGACTTCTGGCCAAAAACTTCACTGGCGGTAATATTTGCAATGATAATCACCAGCATGGCGGGCAGAATAATATTTGGGTTATGGGTCATTTCCATCACTGCCATAAGAGCTGCCAGAGGTGCTCGTAACACGGCGCCCATCATTGCTCCCATACCTAGAATTGCATAAAAAGCGGGAGAGGATATTCCGGGTATGAATGAGCTTGCTGTCATCCAGATGATGCCACCGGCTGCCGCGCCGATAAAGAGAGTCGGCCCGATGACGCCAATGGGCATCCTCATGGAGATGGTTACGGTAGTCGAAAGTATTTTGAAAATGCAGATGGCGACAAGGGCAGTGAATGAAAATTCGCCGATTAATACCGAGTTCACCGTGTCGTAGCCAATGCCTAGAATCTGCGGGACCAGCAGCGCTAAGATACCAGTGACAGTTCCGGCTATGATCATGCGAAGCCAGGCCTGGGATGGAGCCAGTTGGATCAATTTTTTTATACTACCGACAAACAGCGCAGCAATAGTTCCAATTAACACCCCCTCAACCAGGACCAGCGGTAAGTCGTAGAAGGATTCCATTGAAACCTGTGGGACATCAAACGCGGGAACAGAGCCATAGAATATTTGTATGATCAGCGCAGCAACCACGGAAGACAGGATTACCGGAATAAAACCCGCCACGGTATATTCCATGATAATGACTTCCATCGAGAAAATGACCCCGGCAATTGGCGTGTCAAAGGAAGCAGATATTGCCGCGGCCGCACCGCAGCCAACCAGTATGCGTATGCTGTTATTCGGCAGATTCAGATACTGCCCGAGAAGGCTGCTTCCAGCTGCACCCAGGTGGATGGCAGGACCTTCCCTGCCACCTGACTGACCGCTTACCAGAGCGATAATTCCGCCGACAAACTGGACAAGCAGGTTACGCGCGGGTAGATGGCCCTGATGTCGAGCCAGTCGTTCAAGAACGTGTACCACACCAACGCTTCGAGCTCCTTCTCGAACCGTCATCAGGTAGATGGCCAGGATTAAGCCACCAGCAAATGGGCACAGAAAGTAATAATACCAATCCAGGCTCTCAAAATCGTCGGCACCACCAGGAAGGAAGCTTTCAAGGGGAATTTCTGTCATTTTGCGAAAAGCCAGAACAACGAGGCCAGTTACGATGCCTGATGCCAAGCCCAGCAATGCGAACTGGGGTGTTGAATCGATGGATGCCAATCGTCGTCTAAAAGTACCAATTGACAGGCGATCGATCATTTTTGCTAGAAACGACTTCATTTCACGATTAGCTGGTTGGAATTTGTGATCTGAGGAGGGGACAGGATATAAGATGGCGCTCTAAATCGCGAATTGCATCTGTTCCAGCCAGTGATCATGGGGTCTTGAGGAAAAACGTGGGAATTTATCCAATTCTGTTAAGATTACTGGCCCGAATTTAACCAAATCGATAGCTTTCGGCATTTTTAGAAACTATCTGGTTTTTTGTCAGGTATTTGTTGCATGGCGGTCGTGAAAGGAAGTAAGCAACACCAGATGATAGTGGTCCCTTATCGTCCACTCTACCGGGCGGGTGTGTTCCTTTTTTTCGTCCTGGCGATGGCTGCGTTGAGCTATCTCACATATGATTTTGGACTGCGCGAGGGGCTCGCATTAAAAGTTGAACTGCTGGTCGATAAGGAAAAGCTACAAGACCAGCTGCAACAGTCCGAAAGCATGAGTTCGAGTATGCGTCAAGAGATTGCCACGTTGAAATTAGGTGGAGAGGTCGACTCCAGGGCGAATGAAGAAGTACGTCAAAGTGTCGAGTCTCTACAGGATCAAGTAGCGCAGTTGAATGAAGAGATCCGGTTTTACAAGGGCGTCATGGTACCCAATGCCAAGGAGAAAGGGTTGAGAATCGAACGCCTGGCAATGGAAAACACATCTGAGCCCAACAAATACAAATACAGCCTGTTGTTAACACAGGTCGTAGATAAACATGATTATGTGCAGGGTGGAGTTAAAATTGCACTGCTTGGCAGGGAGAACGGTAGTGAAGCAGAGCTGCAGTTGTCTGATCTTATCAGCGAGGATCAGGATGCTATTGGCTTTCGTTTCCGTTACTTTCAGAATATAGATGGTGAACTAGTGGTGCCAAATGGATTTGAACCCAGGGAAGTGATGGTTGTTGCCCAATCTTCCGGAAGAAACCCCCAGCGCCTTGAAAGGAAATTCGACTGGCAGTTGAACGGAGGATAGATATGTTTAACAAAGATAGAAGTAACAGGTCCGAGTCAGGAATCACACTGATTGCGACTAATTGTGAATTTATTGGTGATATTCATTTTAGCGATCAGCTTTTGGTGAATGGGATTGTTAAAGGCAATATCCATGCTCAGGCAGGCTCTAAAGCCGTGATCACCGTGAGTGAAAAGGGTCGTGTTAAAGGAGAGATTCGAGTGCCAAATGTCATCATAAACGGTAAAGTTTATGGGGATATTCGATCGGATAAGCACATAGAGTTGTCTGCCAGAGCGGAGGTCAAAGGGAATGTTTTCTATAACCTGATTGAAATGGTCATGGGGAGTCGGGTTGACGGTAACCTGGTACACATGAAAGATGGCAAGAAAGAAGCCCAGCCTGCAGATTCCGAAAATCGTTCGAACCAATCGGATTCGCTGCTATCGACACCCGCTGTATCGGCTGTAAAAACCTGATTTTTGAGACCCAAAAGTATATTAAGTGCTTGAAATTCCCAGAGTAACGCCCAATATTAATGTTATGACAGATGCACCGACTACATATCAACCGACAGCGATTACTTTCACTGACACCGCAGCAACAAAAGTAAAAGCATTGATCGAAGAAGAAGAGAATGACAGCCTGAAATTAAGGGTGTTCGTGACAGGTGGCGGGTGCTCCGGATTTGAATATGGATTTACATTCGATGAGGATGTTGAAGAGGATGACACCAGTATCGACAACGAGGGCGTTACGCTCCTTGTTGATTCATTGAGTTATCAATATCTTGCCGGTGCAGTGGTTGATTTTAAAGAAGATCTTCAAGGGTCAAGATTTGTCATTGTAAATCCCAATGCCGCATCAACTTGTGGTTGTGGGAATTCTTTTTCCATATAGGAAATAATAAAGCCTAACCCCCGGCCTTGGGGCCATCCTGCGACATTCCAGCCAGATTATTGGTACCAGTGATTGAACTCAGCTGCATTAGAATGGTACTGGTGCGCTTCCTGAATACATGCATATTGCTGGCAAGAATAGGTTTTGCCTTGGGAAGTTTGACGGTTCTTGGATTTCTGTGAACACCGTTGACGAGAAATTCAAAGTGCAGATGTGGGGCGGTTGCCCAGCCAGTTGCACCGACAAAGCCAATTATCTGGCCCTGGCGGACTGTTTTTCCTGGCCTGATACCTTTTGCATATCCTGACAGGTGGAGATATTTGGTTGTGTATTGTTCACCATGTTGAATCACGACGTACCTACCTGACGCACTGTTTTGCCTTGAGATAATGACTTTCCCGTCACCTGCAGCCAGAACTGGCGTTCCGCGGTTGGCGGCATAGTCGATTCCACGATGCGGCATGACACGTTTGTGAATGGGATGAAACCTGCGCAGGTTAAAGTTAGAACTGACATGTGAAAAATGGACGGGATCCCTGATAAATGCTTTGCGCATACTGCGGCCGTCCGGAGAGTAATAACTCTTAAGTCCATTTTTGTCTTTAAAGAGGACTGCCGAATAGGTTTTGCCCATGTTCTGAAATTGCGCCGCCAGTATGTCGCCTTCCTTCGCCATTTCACCATCTACATAGACCTCTTCGTAAATCACGGCAAAAGAGTCACCAGGTCGCAGATCAAGGGCGAAGCTAATATCCCATTGAAAAATGTAGCTTAACTTCATGATGATATTGTCAGAAAGGCCCGCTTTCTTCCCTGCATGGTATAGCGAAGGTGAGCTATTCGATATTCTGGCGGTTTGAAATGCTGTGATAATTTCAGGTTCTGAAATCTCCAGAATAGCAATGAATCTATCGTCAGAACGGCTGACAAGCAGTTTTTCCAGGGCATCCTTTTCGTATCTCAGACCTAGCAGCCTACCTTCAGGAGAAATCTGCAGACCAACCGTTTTTCCGGGGACTATTTTTCTGAGGATGGCCACGTCTGCCCCTATATCAACGATTTCCTGCAGTTCAGCGGCCTTTAAACCCATTTTCTTGAAAATAGTGGAGAGGCTGTCGCCAGATCGAATCTGCACGTTAACCCATGGTATTGTGGGTATGTTTATATGGTCATCTGCTGCTTTCAGCTGATCGGGACCGATAGAGAGGGATACGGGCACATGCCTTATAGCTGATTTTTGCTGTGCTGGCAGGGCGGTAATGATTACCGCTAAAAAGGCGGCGAGAGCAATGGCAGCCTTGATGTGTGTTTTTGGGTACTTTCTCATCGTTACCAGTACAAAATTATCGTAACTTATTAGAAACTGGCGCTAACTATATAAAAAATATAGAAATAATGGAAGTTATGGCTGGTTTTTTGGGTAAATAGCAGGACCAGGGTCATTACAGGGGGCACGATTTGTAATTCTGGCTATACCCTGTATTTTTGCGCCTCCGCCTCATACGAGTTGTCTTGTCACAATGGGGTAAGGTTGAGGGTAACGGCGGGAGCGACCACCGACAAATGTTCCTATATCAAGTTTAACGCCTTTAAGGTGTGTGAGTGTGAAGTGAGGCATTGTAGTAAATGACAGAAGAAACCGGTTTCCTTGACCAGTTGCGTGATCTTGGGCTGATTGCCCAGGTGAGTAATGAAGCGGCACTCAATGAGCACCTGTCATCAGGTAATCGCACAGTTTATTGTGGATTCGATCCGACAGCTGACAGCTTGCATGTCGGTAATCTTGTACCACTGCTCGCCTTGCGTCGTTTCCAGTTACGTGGGCACAAGCCGATTCTGCTTGTTGGCGGTGCCACCGGAATGATCGGAGATCCTGGTGGCAGGACTGATGAAAGAGAGCTTAAACCCGCCGATGTCGTGGCTGCCTTTGTTGAGAAAATACGTATTCAGGCGAGCAAATTTCTCGACTTTGACTGTGGTGAAAATTCGGCCATTCTTGTAGACAACATGGAATGGACCAGGGACCTCAGTGCCATCGATTATCTTCGTGATATCGGCAAACATTTCAGCGTTAACGCCATGGTGCAGAAAGAGTCGGTTCGGCGTCGTCTGGAAGATGAATCTCAGGGAATTAGCTACACCGAATTCAGTTACATGATTCTTCAGTCTTATGATTATGTTGTCCTCAATCGAAGATACGGTTGCTCCATTCAAATGGGTGGCAGTGACCAATGGGGAAATATTACCAGCGGTATGGATCTGATAAGAAGGATGGAAGGGAAACAGGCATTCGCCATTACCTATCCTTTGATTACAAAATCGGATGGTACTAAATTTGGTAAAAGTGCCGGGGACGCTATCTGGCTCGACAGCAACAGAACCTCCCCTTTCAGCTTTTACCAATTTTGGCGAAATTGCTCAGATGACGATGTGATGCATTTCCTTAAGATTTTTACATTCCTCGACAAAGCGCAACTGCAGAGGCTACAGAATGCACATGACCAGGATCCCGGCATGCGCACTGCACACATATCCCTGGCAGTAGAGCTAACGAGGCTGGTTCATGGTGAAGACGGACTGAAGGCCGCGGAAAGGATTACCGAAGCAATGTTTACAAACAGTTTGAGTTCACTATCAGAAGTAGATCTCGAGCAGCTCGCTCAGGATGGAATGTCGTCGACTCGCATAGATGCGCAAGAAACCAGATTGTTGGACGTGCTGGTTGATTCCGGATTAGCCGTTACTCCCCGTGGTGAAGTGACAATTGGGCAGGCCAGAAAACTCATCAAAAGTAATGCTGTATCTGTGAATGGTGTCAAGATCAGTTCGGATGATGAGATGCTGACGAGGAGCGCTGCTTTGCATGGTCGGTTCTATATTATACAGAAGGGGAAGAAACAGCATCATCTGGTGGTGATGTAAGGCGCGGCTTTCGCGCAGCGAAAACGTGCGCGCTATCTAACGCTAACTAGTCTGGGCGTTTGGTCCTTTCCTAAAATCGTTCTCGCCGGAGGCGAAAGCCGTGAAATTGGCTATCGGCACATCACTTCGTTCGATGTGCCTTGCGCCCTATATTTTCAGCCGCAGGCTGAAAAATAGTTGGTGGAGCCAGACGGGATCGAACCGTCGACCTCCTGCGTGCAAGGCAGGCGCTCTCCCAGCTGAGCTATGGCCCCATAATTTGATTCGGCGAAGCATGGTACTTCGCATGATTTGTAAATCCACCAACGTCCACCTCTCCACGTTTTCGTTGCGCGAAAGCCATGTCGTTGGGGGGTCTGGGTGGATTTGACGGGGACGCCTAGTCCACCGATTTCAATCTTTATTTCCAAACTTCAATCCACCAACGTCTACCTCTCGGCGTTTCGCTACGCTGTAACGCCTGCCGGTCGCCACGTTTTCGTTGCGCGAAAGCCGTGTCGTTGGTGGGTCTGGGTGGATTTGAACCACCGACCTCACCCTTATCAGGGGTGCGCTCTAACCAACTGAGCTACAGACCCAATCTAATCTAGCGTCCAGATCAACTTGATCCGGGCTGAGGGCGCGTATTATACGCAGGGCAATTTGTTTTACAAATCAAAAGTGCAATGCTTCAACGTTGCGGTTCCTGGCTTCCTGCCAGGGTCAGATAAACTTTCTCAAGGTGTTGAAAATTCGAATCGCATTTTGGCCTATTCATCACCATAATCCATCCGTGAATAAAGAAACCGAAAATAAAATAAGGAAATTGATCAATGGCGAAGTTCTTCCAGTAACAACTGAACTGAAGAATGATTTGTCTGCACTGGGTCTGAAATTCAAGGTCCGGGATGAATTTGTTCGTCTGGAGGACAATATAGAACTGCTTGATTACAACAGTATATTGAACCAGACCGCCCCCGGGTTTTACCTCGATCTCCAATGGTCGATTCAATCTACAAACGATTATCTGATGAACGTCGGTGCGTCGGCAGAATCGGTAGTGGTTTGTCTAGCCGAGCAGCAACTTGCCGGTAAAGGCAGGCGCGGAAAGGTTTGGATAAGCCCGTTTGGCAAGAACATCTACATGAGCATAAGTAGACAATTCGCGACAGGCGCTTCGGGTCTAATGGGGCTCAGTCTGGTAATCGGATTATCTGTGGTGAAGACTTTGAAAGAAATCGGTATTGGGCAGGTTGGTTTGAAATGGCCTAACGACATCATACTGGATGCTGGAAAACTGGCAGGGATTCTTGTTGAGCTTGGTAAGACCACAAGTCAATCTACATTCGCGGTGATGGGCATTGGCATTAACATGGAATTGGATGAGGAGGATTCCAGACAGATTGATCAACCGTGGAGTGCTATAGCCAACAAAGAAATAGTATCAAGAAACGAACTAGTAGCTCGGCTTATTGATTCGATATTGCCGACACTAGTGATATTTGAGCGGGAGGGTTTTGCATCTTTCTGTGAGGATTGGAATAGCAACAATGTGTATAGAGGGCAGGAAGTTATGGTGCTTGGAGGTAAAAATGGTATCTCTGGGATCGATGCGGGTGTCGATGAGAATGGAAACTACCTGCTTGAAACCGATACGGGTATCCAGATTTTCAATGCGGGCGAAGTCAGTCTCAGGTTAAGGGGTTAGTAATGCGCTATATCGTGTTGACGCTTCTTGCACTTAATCTGCTATATCTGGGTTACAACCAGTTTCCTGACAAGACAACTGATGTCAGGTCCGTGCAAAGACTGGAATTACCGACCATTGAACTCCTCAAGGATAGTGGTGACCGTGCAGGTCGAGAACGACAGATGGATGAAGTTGTTAACAATCCGGTGCTTCTTGTGGAAGACGATGAATCTGAATGTACAGCGCTCGGACCATTTTCAAGTATCACGAAGGGCCAGATGGTACTTGAACGACTTGAGGCACTCGAAGTTTCGGTCGAACTGAGAGCAATTGACAAAATTATGGGTGAGTTTGACTATCGGGTGATGATTGCTCCTGCGGTGTCACTTGAAGTCGCCTTTCGTAAACTCCGCGAGCTCCACTCGCAGGACATTGATAGTTATGTCATTACCAAGGGTAAAAATGCACTTGGGATATCACTTGGAGTATTCTCGAATCCGGGAGCTGCAACTGGATTGAAGGAACAAATGGCGGATTCCGGATATCAGGTAAACATTGTTGATATCGCCCGTTTGACCAGGGGCTACTGGATTTTTTCGGGTGAAGGTCTGCATCTGATTGTTGGCGACGGGTTCCTCGAATCCCTCCAGCTGGAATTTCCGGAAGTTGGGCAAAATGCCCAAATGTGCATTCGAAAGGGTGATATTGATCAGAGGGCGATGTCTGGAGAATAATTAGTTTGAGCAAAAAAGGCAGCAAAAAAGTTGTGCTGGCCACGTTGATTGGAATAAACTCCGCACCTCGCTAAAGTGGGCAAAATTCTAGGCCCTCCTGGTTTCGACAAAAGAACGGAAAAAAGCAGAAAAGACAACTTGAATCAACGCCGCTATAGCTCAGTTGGTAGAGCAACTGATTTGTAATCAGTAGGTCCCGAGTTCGACTCTTGGTGGCGGCACCAGCAATTTTTCGGCCTGAGGCTGAAAATATTGGGCGACAAGCACATCGAACGAAATGATGTGCTGATAGCTAAAATCATGGCTTTGCGCAGCAAAACATGAATATGGGCAGTGTTTTCGCAGAGCGAAAATCACGAGAGATGTAATATCCTGGCCTCAAGCTGATGTGCTGAAAGCCAGTTTTATCGTCCTGCAGTTTTCTTTTTTAGCGAGAGAAATTGTGTAGCTATATTTTGCAGTCGGATTACCCAGGACAAATAGTTGTCCCGGATAATAACAAGTTCGTCGACAAACGTTGATAAATAACGCTTTTAGACGAAATAACATTTGACATGGGCATGGCGCAAAGGCAGAATCTAGCGCCTCTTTTTGGAGGGGTACCCGAGTGGCCAAAGGGATCAGACTGTAAATCTGACGCGTAAGCTTCGGT
>SMVA01030242.1_pt1 | contig 36802 bp, 34 predicted proteins | sample 2456451 | NCBI WGS metagenome assembly SMVA01 (sample SAMN11095933, study PRJNA526329) | marine sediment metagenome | biome: Marine sediment; feature: Surficial sediment; material: Deep marine sediment; isolation source: Hadal surficial sediment | place: Pacific Ocean | collected 2014-05 | depth... | reverse complement strand
GCCCTGGGCACCGTGACCATTCTGGTGAACAACGCGGGCATCCCGGATGCGCAGCGCGCTCACAAGATGTCCATCGAGCTGATCGATGCAGTGTTCGATACCAACCTGCGCGGGCCGTACATTCTGTCCTGCGAGGTGGCGCGCCGCCTGATCGCAGCCGAGTTGCCGGGGCGTATGGTGAACATCTCATCGGTGGGCGGATTCCACTATGCCGGCAACGGCGCAGCGCTCTACTCCATCACCAAATCCGGCATCGCGCGCATGACGGAATGCCTGGCGGTCGAATGGGCGCGGTTCAATATCAACGTGAACTGCATTGCGCCGGGCGCGTTCAAATCGGAAATGATGGATGGCATGCTGGAACGCATGGGGGATTTCAGCCAGACGTTCCCACGCAAACGCATCTGCGATCCTGCCCAGATGGACTCCACCCTGCTCTATTTCGTGTCGCCGTCCTCGGAATGTGTGACCGGCACGATCGTGAAGATCGATGACGGCCAGGGCCCGCGCTGAGTTCGAAACCCTGTGGTTGGGGAGTGGCCAATCCGCGCATCGTGTGGAAAGCTAGCCCTCCGTGACTCGACGACACTCGGAGAAGCTCATGTCCCAGGCCTACATCATCGACGCCGCGCGCACCCCGCGAGGGATTGGCAAAGCCGGCAAGGGCGCCCTGTCGGAAATGCACCCGCAGCGCCTTATGGCCACGGTCTGGCGGGCGCTCAAAGAACGCAACGATCTGAACACGGCCGAGGTTGATGACGTGATCGTCGGCTGCTCCTCCCAGGTGGGCAAGCAGGGCGGCTGCATCGGCCGAATGTCGGTATTGGACGCCGAATGGGATACCACCGCCGCGTCGTTGACCCTGGACCGGTTCTGCGGCTCGGGAATCACCTCGGTGAATCTGGCCGCGGCCAACATCATGAGCGGCATGGAGGATCTCGTGGTCGCTGGCGGCGTCGAGATGATGTCCTACGTCGGCTCGCGCAAGAGTGACGGCGCCACGATGACCATCGACGGGGGCAACCTGCATCTGCGAGACATCCACCCGCAACCTCATCAGGGCGTGTGCGCCGACATGATCGCGACGCTGGAAGGAATCACCCGGGATGACGTCGACGGACTCGCGGTCGAAAGTCAGAACCGTGCCCAGCATGCCATCGAGAATGGCTATTTCGACAAGTCACTGGTGCCGGTGTATCACGACGACGGAACGTTGGCGTTGGATCGCGAAGAGTTCCCCCGCCCCGGCACCACGATGGAAACCCTGGCCGGCTTGCAGACCGTGTTCTCCCAGTTCATGGACCTGCCGATCGATGAGACCGGCGAAACATTCCAGCAACTGGTGGCGCGCAAATATCCCGATATGGAGATCAATCACGTTCATCACGCCGGCAACAGTTCCGGCGTGGTCGACGGCGCCGGTGGTCTGATTCTGGCCTCGGACGATTACATCAAGGGCAGCGGCATGAAACCGCGGGCGCGCATCGTTGCCATGGCAACGGTTGGCGGCGATCCAACGCTGATGCTGAACGAGCCGGTAGCCGCCGCCCGTAAGGTGCTCAAGAAAGCTGGCATGTCCCTGGCCGACATCGATCTGTTCGAGGTGAACGAAGCCTTCTCGGTAGTTGCCTTCAAATTCATGCGCGATCTCGAAATCGACCCCGCCAAGTGCAACGTCAACGGCGGCGCGATGGCGCTGGGTCATCCCATCGCAGCAACCGGCTCGATGCTCATCGGCACCGTCCTTGACGAACTCGAGCGTCGAGACCTAAGCACCGGACTGGTGACCATGTGCACCGGCGGCGGCATGGCACCGGCAATCGTCATCGAACGGGTCTAGGCACGACGCGATCCACCCGCGGTTGAGCTAAAACAGGAAACGGTTCAGCAGCCAGACCCCGGTCACCAGACATACGGCGTGCTGGGACAACATCGCAGCGCCACGCGGCACGGGCGAATCGAAGTACAGCATGCCGGTGGCGTGCAGCACGCGGCCGCCGAGAAATACTCCGGCGACGCTCCACAACAGGGATTCCGGACCACCCGCAAGTTCCACCAGGCCGATCGCGAGTATCCCGATGGGCACGCTCTCGACGAAGTTACCGTGGGCACGGATTCGTCTGCGAAGTGTCTCGTCGTCCGCATCGCCGAACACCACGCTGCCGAGTTTCAGCCGGCGCATGGAGATCGCCGTGCTCAGCGGAACCAGGAGGATGACGAGAAGTCCCGCCAGGACCGACGTGACCGGTAAGCTGATGAGTTCAGGCATGTCGAAGCTCCGAGTTGTTGATTGCCGGGCAGTCGGGGTATGTTTAGCCAGACACCAAACGATGAGGGAATTCTGATGGCATTGGAAGGCGGTTGTTATTGCGGCGCGCTCCGCTACGAAGCGGGCGGCGAATCCATGTTCAAGGCACAGTGCCACTGCCGTGAGTGCTGCTACATCACCGGCGGATCGCCGAACGTATTCATGGCCATGCCCGCCGCGGATTTCAGTTACACCAAGGGCAGTCCGAAGGCATTCAGCCGGACGGATCTCGAAAATCCGGTGACGCGGGAGTTCTGCGCCGACTGCGGCACGCATATCGTCACTAAGACTCCGAACGTGCCGGGTGCGGTGATGCTGAAGGTCGGCTCGCTGGACGATCCGAGCGTGTACGGCACGCCCCAGATGGCAATCTTCACCTGCGACAAGCAGAGCTTTCAAACGGTACCGGAGGGTGTTCCCGAGCACGAACGCGTTCCGGGCTGACCCGGTTTGAGCAGCGAGCCGAAGGAGTATCGTCAGACCCGGTTCGAACGGCCACCGGGCGCCACCGAGATTCTGCTGATACGTCACGGCGAGTCGCGCGCGGCGACGCCGGATGATCCGTTTCCACTGGTCGACGGCCACGGCGACCCGGAACTGCATGCGAACGGCCAAGAGCAGGCGCGCCGGGTCGGCGAACGGCTGAAGGGTCAGCCGATTACCGCCGTTTACGTCTCGAATCTTCGACGGACCCACGAAACGGCCGCACCCCTGTGCGCGCACCTCGGCCTGGAGCCCCGGATAGACCCGGATCTACGCGAAGTGTTCCTTGGGGAATGGGAAGGCGGCTTGCTGCGCATCAAGGCCCATCAGAACGACCCGATCATTCAGGAAGTTTTCGCCAAGCGTCGCTGGGATGTTATCCCGGGCGCGGAGTCACCTGAGTCGCTAACGGAGCGGTTGAGCCGCAGCCTGAACCGGATAGCCGCCGCGCATCCCGACGAACTGGTCGCTGCATTCGTCCACGGCGGTGTGATCGGGCACATCCTGTCCGACGCCACCGGCGCACGCCCCTTCTCCTTCAATGGCGCCGACAACGGCTCGATCAGTCACATCGTCATGACCGAAGGTCAGATCCTGGTGCGCCGCTTCAATGATTCGACCCACCTGCACGATGAGATCAGCACCGCCGAAGCGCAGATGACCTGACCCTGACGCAACCTGCCCGTATCTAGTCTTCGTCCACCGCACGCATGAAATCGATGTCGCGGTCTTCGTCATCCGGGACCGGAATCTCTACGATCCGCTCGTCGACGTTGTCGTACTCGAGCTTCAGCGCCCGGCACATGGTGGCGTGCATCTCATACATGCAGGTGATGTAGGTCAGCTCCAGAATCTCTTCATCCGAAAGATTCTCCTTGAGAATCGCGAACGTGCCATCCCCTACCCGACCGCCCGCCAGCACCAGATCGTCCGTGTAGGCCAACACCGCCCGTTCGATGTCGGTGAACAGATCGGTGGACGCCCAGTGCGGAATCGCCTGGATCTGCTCCTCGGAAAATCCACACGCGCGCAGCGCCTTGCAGTGCTGAGAGAAGACGAACTGGCTGCCGCGCGCGAAGCCAGCACGTGACTGGCCGAGCTCTCGCAAGCGTGGATCCAGTGAAGACCCACGATAAAGCTGAAATCCCGCGACCGCGTGGTTGAACACCGTCGGTACCAGGGCGAAAACGGTCCACCAGTCCCCCGGTGTTCCGGTCGCGGTGCCCGGCTGTTCGACCGGATCCCGGTCCTTGCCGAACAAGGCATCGTAGAGCGGCAATACCGACTCATCGGCGTCCGCGCGTTTGACTTCTCTGAGTCGGGGCATTTCTTCCGGGTCCTTTTCTCGTAGTATTGAGCCTGATTGTGGACGACGTAAGCGATGACTGAAACAGAAGATTTTCGCGCCGAGACACGGGCGTGGCTGGCCGGGAACTGCCCCGAAGGCGCCCGCGGCCACGGCCAGATTGCCTGGGGCAGCTCGAAAATCGAACTGGAAACGGATACCCGGCTGTGGCTCGAGCGGATGGCGGAGCGCGGCTGGACGGTGCCGACCTGGCCCAGGGAGTACGGCGGCGCGGAACTCAGCCGCGAACAATACACGGTGCTGATCGACGAACTGAAGCGGATCAACGCGCGGACCCCGCTGACCGGTCGTGGCGTCAACTACATCGGGCCGACGCTGCTCGAACTGGGCAGCGATGATCAGAAGGCCCGCTGGCTGCCAGGCATCGCGCGTGGCGAAGGCGGCTGGGCGATGGGCTATTCGGAACCCGGTGCAGGATCGGATCTCGCGAGCCTCGCGACCCGGGCGGTACTCGACGGCGATCACTACGTGCTGAACGGCCGCAAGACCTGGACTTCCGATGCGATGGACTGCGATTACATCTTCGTGCTGGTCCGGACCAGCCCGGAAAAACCGAAGCACGAAGGCATCAGCCTGATGCTGGTGGACATGAACCAACCCGGGGTACAAATACACCCCATCCGGCTGATCTCCGGCGCGTCGCCCTTCAACGAAACCGTGTTCGAAGACGCGACTGCCCCAGCGGACGACGTGATCGGTGGCGTCGACAACGGCTGGGCCGTCGGCAAACGGCTCCTCCAGTTCGAACGCTCCACCCACGCCGGCATCAACATCTCCGGATCCCAGGGCGGACGCACCGAGGAGAGCCACATGCCCGAGCGCGTGCAGCGCTACTGCGCCATCGAGAACGGAAGGATCAGTGATCCGACCCTGCGCGAGCGGCTGATCCGTTACCAGCAGAACGGCCACGCGCAGCGCCTGACCCAACGCCGCGCCATCGAAGAACTGCACACCAGGGCACCCGGCTTTACCTCATCGGCCGTCAAGCTGACCGGCGCCCTGCACACCATGGAAGGCGACGAGTTGTTGCTGTCGGCCATGGGCAGTCAGGGAATCGGTTGGGAAGGTGAGGGCTTCGAGCGCAGCGAAACCGATGCCACGCGGACCTGGCTGCGCCAGAAGAGCCTGACCATTGCCGGCGGCACCAAGGAAGTCCAACTCAACATCATCGCCAAGCGCGTCCTGGGCCTGCCCGACTGACGCACGACCACGACTTGTTTCGGAGGACCACCCATGACCCAGCGAACACACCTCATCACCGGTGGTTTCCCCGCGGGCTCCCATGCCGGGCACGACATGGACTACGCCCGCCTGCGGTTGCTCGGCTTGCTCGCGGAGCACGAAGATGCGACCACCACGGTCGCCAACGATTTCGGCGATCTGGCAAAGTGGCTCGATGGAGCGGACTTCCTGATGACCTACGTCGCGGGGCCCGTACCAAACGCCGAACAGCACGAAACGCTGCGTCATTGGCTGGAGGCAGGCGGGCGATGGTTCGGGTTGCACGGGACCAGCGGCGGACGCGCGGCGCGCATCGAGGGCACCCGGCAGCGCCGCATGGTCAAAGAGGCGCACCACGAGACGCTCGGGAGCTTCTTTCTGAATCATCCGCCGGTGCGTCGTTTCCGGGTAGCGGTACACGGCGGGCATCCCTTGACGTCCGGATTACCCGCCTCTTTCGAAACCGTTGACGAGCTCTATCTGATCGAGCCGATCGGCAAGAACCAGGTACTCCTTACCACCGAACTGCCAGAGGATCCGTCGCCAGAAGGATTCGGATTCCAGTACGATACCGACACCTCGTTGCAACCCGACGGCAAGACACGCGTGCTGGGCTACGTCAAAGAGTTCGGTGCGGGCGGCGTCGCTTACGTGGCGCTCGGCCACTGTCACTCGCCGCAATCCAACGTCCAGCCATTCGTCGACGAGTCTGTCGCCAAAGATGGGGCAACGCCCAGGACGCTGCGGGGAAGCTGGGAGACGGATGCCTTTCAAACACTTTTGCGCAATGCGATCACCTGGGGAATGCCGGGTCTGACCTGACCATGCTGGATATCGACGAACTCAAAACCAAGTTTCTCGATCTCGAGTTCGACACCGTCGACCTGGTGATCGATGCAGACAATCTGCTGATGGTTGCGCAGATGTCCGGTGAAACACGCCCCGAATTCATCGACCCCAGCCGCGACGACTTCCACGCAACACCCGCTTTTATTGCGAGCCTCGCCGCTGGCCGCAGGCTGCCCATCCACTTCCCTTCGCTAGGCGGTATCCCCATGGACGGCGGCAAAGCCGTGACCTGCCTGCAACCCGTGAAGCCCGGCGTCCCGTTGACGGGGCGGACACATCTGCACGACATCTACGCTAAACAGGGCCGCTCAGGCCGAATGGTATTCCTGGTTGCGCGCATGGAGATCTACGATCAGTCGGGAACGCACCTCGCGACCAGCGACTCCCGCATGGTCATCCGTGAGAAACCAGGGGAGGACTCCGACGCATGACCGTCGAGCGCATCAGCGACGTCGAGTTCGGTGTGGAACTCGAGACGTTTTCGCCCGACACATCGCTCGCCTCGACCGGCGCCTTTGCCCAGGCCGTCGGCTGGGGCAAGGGCGCCGGCGGGAGATTTACGGATCACGAGCGCGCGCGCAAATCCGGACTGCCCGGTGCGCTGGTGCCGGGCATCATGGCCATGGGTTTCCTGACCAGCGCCATCCATCGCTGGGCGCCCACCGGAGTGATCGAACATGTCGATACCGTGTTTCGCGCGCCGCTGCTCGCCGACGAACCCTGCCTGCTGAGCGTGGTGGTCACGGACATCGATGAGGATGCCGGATTGGTCGAGCTGGATCTGCAGGTAAAGAACGAGGCGCAGGAAACCCGCGTGTTCGGAACTGCCCGCCTGCGCCTGTCGACCTGACTCCCGAGACCGAGAGGTGAACCGTCGCGACAGAACCGGGTTATGATTCCCGCATGGCTGTATCGATCAAAGATCTCAATCCGGACACCATGGCGAGATCGCCTGGTATCACCTATCAACAATTGCTCGACCAGGACACGCACGAGGTGCCTCCGGTGTTGCGCCTCCAGTCGCCGAAGGATCTCGGCCACGCCGACGTGCCGGTCGAACGTTACACCACCAAGGCCTGGCACGACCTGGAAGTGGAACGCCTCTGGAAGCGGGTCTGGCAATTCGCCTGCCGCGAAGAGGACATTCCCGAACCCGGCGATCACATTCGTTACGACATCGCCGGTATGTCGTTTCTTATCGTGCGTACCGAGACTGGCGCAATCAAGTCCTACCCGAATGCCTGTCTCCACCGGGGCCGCATGCTCAAGGAATTCGACGGACGCGCGTCAGAACTGCGCTGTCCGTTCCACGGGTTCTGCTGGAACCTCGACGGCTCGTTCAAGGCCGTCCCGGCCGCGTGGGATTTTCCGCACATCGTTGCATCGGAGTTTTCGCTGCCCGAGATCCCGACCGCCACCTGGGCGGGGTTCGTTTTCATCAATCCGGATCAACAGTGCGATCCGTTCGAAGACTTCATCCAGGATATCGCTTCGCAATTCGAACGCTGGGACCTGAGCAAACTCTACAAACAGGCCCACGTGGCGAAGATCATGCACGCCAACTGGAAGATCGCCCAGGAGGCGTTCTGCGAGGCTTACCATGTCAACGCGACCCATCCGCAGATTCTCAAGGGCATCGGCGACGTCAACAGTCAGGTAGACGTCTGGGAGAACTGCGCCCGGGTCATTACTCCATCGTTAACCCCAAGCCCGTTGCTCGAGGAGAATCCACCGACCGAACAGGACGTCGTGCGCTCCATGCTGGACATCCGCGAGGGCGATCCGGCGCCACCACTGCCCGAAGGCATGTCCGCGCGCGCCTGGAGCGCCGCCGAGAGCCGTGAGACCTTGCGGCCCGATGCGGGGGACCTGGTCGACGAATATTGCGATGCCGAGATGGTCGACAATCTCGACTACACGCTGTTCCCGAATTTTCATCCCTGGGGTGCGTTCAACCGGATCGTCTACCGCTTTCGCCCCAACGGCAACGACCATCGCTCCGCCATCATGGAGTGCATCATGCTGGCGCCGTTCAAGGGTGAACGGCCGCCGGCGGCAAAGATTCACTGGTTGGAGGAGGACCAACCCTGGTCCTCGGCGCTGGGTTTTCTGGGGCGCGTGTTCGACCAGGACGCATTCAACATGCCCAAGGTGCAGCTTGGACTCGAGTCGACCTACAAACCGGGCATCACCCTGGGCAACTACCAGGAATCCAAGGTCCGCTGGCTGCACCACAAGCTGACCCAGTGGGTGGAAGAAGGCAAATGAACACCGGTATCAGCCACCCCTTCGATGGCTCGCTGTACGAGTTGCAGGACGACGGGACCATCAAGATCACCGACGGCAAGCGCGAGGGTCTGTTCCATGGTGACGGGCGCTGGATCTCCGGTGAAATCCGCCAGGCCGACCCGCAGCTGTGCGTATGGATCGCCAACGTGCCGGACGACGCCACGATCGAATCGGATTCGCACCTCGCGCAGAACTAACTGCTGGTTCTTGCCCTTCGTCTGGCCGGGATCAGCGCCGCGGCACCCGCGGCCCCGACGTTCCCGGCGGTGGATTGGAATCCCAAAATGGAACGACTGCTGAACGCGATACGCACCGACGCGCGCGTGACCGAATCCTACACCGGACAGGCGGAGATCAGTGCACAGGTGATGGACGCGCTGTGCCGCGTACCCCGCGAAGAGTTCGTTCCAGACGAAGCGTCGCACCTCGCCTATCAGAACCACCCGCTGCCCATCGGCCATGGCCAGACGATATCCCAGCCATTCATCGTGGCACTGATGACCGACCTGCTGGAGGTACGACCCGAGCATCGGATCCTGGAAATCGGTACCGGTTCCGGATACCAGGCAGCGGTACTCGCTGAACTGGAGGCAGAGATCTACAGCATCGAGATCATTCCGGACCTCGCGGCAGCCGCAACCACCCTGCTGGAACACCTCGAGTACACCCACGTGCACCTGACGGTCGGTGACGGTTGGCACGGCTGGGCAGAGGAAGCGCCCTTCAACGGGATCATCGTCACGGCTGTCGCCGAAGACATCCCGCCAAGGCTCGTCGAGCAACTCTCATCCGGTGGCCGGCTGGTGCTGCCGCTGGACCAACCCAGCGGGGGTCAAGTGCTTGTGGTAGTGGAGAAGCAAGCCGACGGCTCGACCCGGCGACGCGACGTGCTGCCCGTGCAGTTCGTGCCATTGACGGGCGATCATTGACCCCGGGCGTTCACGGGGCCGTATCGAGGCTAACCACCACGAGCACACCGTTCAGCCAATCCGGCAGCCAGGCCGGCGCATTGGGTCGCAATCGCGCGAATACCTCATTCGTGTATTCCTGATCATTCTCAATGGGTTTCGCCTGACCGCTGAGCATCTCGCCCCGAATCAGCAGGGTTACGATGGCACCGCCGCGGAGCTGACGCCACCAGCGACCGTCCGCACCCAGGTACACCGTATCCTCCTCACGCAGATAGTTCACCGGGAACGTCTGGCCATCCGGCAATGTGAGCAACATCGCCCGCTGCGCGCGTGCGCCCTCGGGGTGATCCCGGAGTTCGGCTACGACGCGGGGATTCGCGACGCGCGTCGCGTACACGACATAGCCAATGCCCAACAGGACCAGGGCCAGCACGATGCCGATGAACCACCTCATGCCACCCATGCTATCAGGGTGGTCTAATGGTGCCCATTCAAGGAACGGAACGGAGCTGACCTATGAATCTCTACGACGTCATGCGAACCACCTTCGCTGCCCGGGAGTTCACCGACGAGCCGGTGCCCGATTCCGTGATCCGAACGATTCTGGACAACGCACGTTTCGCGCCCAGCGGCGGAAACCGTCAAGCCTGGAGGGTGATCGTGGTGCGCGAACAGGCGACTCGGGATGCGTTGGTGCCGTTGATCGAACCTACCATGCAGCGCTACATGGCCCAGGTGGGTGCAGGTGAAAGTCCCTGGAACACCATCAACGAAACGCAGCTATCTGACCAACAGATCGCGGCTGCCGCGGTACCGAGCGAACTCATCCACAAACTCACCCACGCCCCCGTGGTGCTGTTCGTGTTCGTCGATCTCGCTTACGTTGCGTCATTCGACCGCCATCTGGATCGCGTCGGCGTCATCTCCGGCGGCTCGATCTATCCCTTCGTCTGGAACATTCTGTTGGCTGCGCGCCACGAAGGTCTCGGTGGCACGCCTACCACGTTTATCAGCGCAAACGAAACTGCGCTACAGACGCTACTCGGCGTGCCCGAACAGATGGCATTCGCGGCCATGATTCCGCTCGGCAAACCCGTCAAGCAACTCACCAGGCTCAGCCGAAAACAGGTGGACGAGTTCGCTGTGCTGGAACGCTGGGACGGGCCGGCGCTCGGCTCATCCTAGGCGCGTTCTGGATGCGTCCTGGACGCGTCTCAGACGCGTCTTAGTTAACCGCCTCCCAAAACGTCCGCAACGCATCAATGTGATCCTGGGGCGTTTCGAATCCTGCGCCCATGGCGCGCATGGACACGTAATCTGCGCCAGCCGATCGCCACGCGTCGACGTTGGCACTCCACTGCTCCGGACCGTCCTGCCAGTTGATCATCGCCTCAATCCCGAACGAACCGGGGTCGCGCCCTTCGGTTTCGAGATGCCCACGAATCTGCTCCAACCCGGCAAGCCCGTCGGCGATCCCGCCGCCAAAAATGAAACCATCGCCGATGCGCGCCGCGCGCCGGAACGCCACCGGATTGAAACCGCCCAGCCAGATCGGAATCTGCCGCCCCGGCAACGGTTTGAGTCCGGCGCGTTCGACGCGATGCCATTCGCCGGTGTAATCGATCACGGGCTCCGCCCAAAGCTTGCGCAGCAACTCGATCTGCTCTTCCTGGCGCGGACCGCGCGTCGCGTAGTCTTCACCCAGGCTGTCGTATTCCACCCAGTTCCAGCCCGTGCCGACGCCGAGCCGCAATCGGCCGCCGGAGAGGATATCGACTTCGGCCGCCTGTTTCGCGACCAGTGCGGTCTGGCGTTGCGGGAGAATGATCACGCCGGTGACCAGTTCCACGCGAGAGGTACATGCGGCGAAGTACCCGAACAGCACGAACGGCTCGTGAAACTCGGATTCTTCCGTGTAGGGGCCCCGCAGTTTCGGTTCGCGATTCGCATGTTCGGCGCCGAGCACGTGATCGTAGGCGAGGATATGGGAGTAGCCGAGTTCTTCGGCAGTCTGCGCCCAATCGCGCAGCACCACGGCATCGCTGCCAATCTCCAGATGGGGAAACACCGCGCCAATCTTCATACCCATTCTCCAGCGTCAACTTTGGTTCAGATTCAGATACTATCGGGTCCATTGATTCCCCGCGATACGGAGGCACGTGTGGACCCACAGGAAATTGCGACGCTACGCGAACTGATGGAGTATGAGGCGGCGCGCACGGCGCCACCGGACGGGTTCCCGAACCTGCCAGATCTGCCCGGCGGACGCTACACCGACCCACGCTTCTTCGAACTGGAAAAACGCTACCTGTGGCGCAAGAGCTGGCTGCTGGCCGGCCATATCGACGAGATTCCGGAGCCGGGCTGCTTCCGGCTGTGGGAAAACGCGGGGCAACCCGTGATCCTCATTCACGCCGACAGCGGCGCGATCAACGCCTTCTACAACACCTGCAGCCACCGGGGGGCACCGATTGTCACCGACACCGAAGGCAAGCGGCCGCGCCTGGTCTGCAAGTATCACGGTTGGACCTACAGCCACGATGGTGAGTTGCTGGCCGTACGAGATCCCCAGGACTTCGTGGATCTCGATTTCTCGTGCCGGGGCCTGACCCCGATCCGCTGCGAGCGGTTTGGAAATCTGATCTTCGTCAACTTCGATGACGCGGCGCCGACGCTGCTAGACTGGCTCGGCCCGATCGCAGCAGAGTGGGAAGAGTTTCAGTTCGATACCTGCCGGCTTGCAGCGCGCCACATATTCGACCTGGACTGCAACTGGAAGATCGCCATGGAGGCGAACACCGAGGTCTATCACGTGCGCAGCATCCATCCGAAGACGGTCTCGCCTATTCTCGATGATCGCCGCAACGTGAACACCTTCTACCGCAACGGACACGGGCGCATGGTGGCGCCGACGCCCAAGGGCGCAAACGTACTCGGCGCCGTCGATCTACCCGCCAATGTCGCCGAAATCAAAACCGTCGGCGAGATCGCTCGCACCTGCACCCAGTCGTACGGCATCTTCCCCAACTGGGTGTCGCCATTGAGCGCAAGCGCCCTGCCCCCGCTGCTGTTCTGGCCCAACGGCATCAACAAGAGCCGGTTGGAAACCTGGACCTTTGCGCCGGACTGGGGCGACAACCCCAAGCCCGATATGTGGACGGTCAACGATGGCGAATCGCTGATTGAAGTCCTTCTCGAGGACACCGAGTTCGGCGCATGGATTCAGAAGTCCGTGGAATCCTACGGTTTCCGAGGCGTGCCCCTGAGCTATCAGGAGGCGCGGATCTACCACTGGAACCAATTCGCTGATCAGTTGATCGGAATCGAAAACATTCCCGAAGACCTTCGCGTTGCACAGGTCATGGGCGAGGAGTGGATCTATCCCAACGACCCACGCATCGAGTTGATGCGCAAGGCCACGGGCGAGTCCGCGTGAGCGCTTCGATGTCGTTGCCTCGAATCGCCATCAACGGGTTCGGACGAATAGGTCGAACCATTACCCGGATCGCGAAACTGAGGCGGCACTACGACGTGGTGGCGGTCAACGACCTGGCCGGTTCCGAAGACCTCGCGTACGCATTCAAGTACGACAGCATCCACGGTGTCTATCCTGGCGTGGTCAACTGCCGCGGCGACGTCATCGAGATCGACGGTGACCCCTTCCAGGTTCTGAACGAACCCGACCCGCGCAAGTTGCCCTGGGACGCGTTGGGGGTGGATTACGTCATCGAAAGCAGCGGTCGGTTTCGCCGGCTGGATGAACTCGCCTGGCACCTCGAGGCCGGCGCCAAGCGTGTGCTGGTTACGGTACCCACCAAGGACCCGCTCGACGCAACGCTGGTCATGGGGGTGAACGATCATGTCATCACGAAGGACGCGAAGATCATCAGCAATGCGAGTTGCACCACCAACTGTGCCGCGCCGCTTGCCAAGGTTTTACACGACGAGTTCGGGCTCAAGCGCGGCTTGCTGACGACCGTGCATGCCTACACCTCCGATCAACGGTTGATCGATGCGCCGCATAGAGACAAGCGTCGATCGCGAAGTGCCGCCACCAACATCGTTCCCACCTCAACGGGGGCAGCGCGCGCGATCGGAATCGTGATTCCCGAGCTCGCGGGCCGATTGGACGGCATGGCCATGCGGGTTCCGGTCCCCGACGGCAGCTTGGTGGATCTCACCGTCGAACTCGAAACCGACGTCAGTGTGGCGGACGTGAACCGGGCCATGGAAGCCGCAGCCAACGGACCGATGCAAGGGATCTTGTCCTATTGCACGGACCCTATCGTGTCCGGAGATGTCATTGGCAACAGTCATTCAAGCATCTTCGATGCCGAACTCACCCAGGTGATCGACCAACGGATGGTGAAAGTGATCAGCTGGTACGACAACGAGTGGGGCTACAGCACCCGGGTAGAGGAGCTGATAGCGCGCGTCGCCGAACTGGACGCCTAGTGGGAACCAGCAGCTCGCCAGGATGCCAGCGACAATACCTGCTCCAGGTAACCGGCATACAGCGCCCGTTGCGCTTCGTTCGCCAGGCTGCCGTCATCGTTGAAGGCCGCGCCGGCATTTGGACAGGCCGTAAATCCCGGCACCACCAGCGCGCCAAGATTGGTGAACATCTGCCGCAGATGCGCCAGTGCGGACATGCCGCCCGTCGATCCCGGCGAGGCCGACATGGCGCCCACCACCTGTCCTGAGATGCCGGCGAGCCAGGACTGATCAGGAACCGGGCGACTGATCCAGTCGATCGCATTCTTCAGCACGGCGGGCAGCGAGGTGTTGTATTCGGGCGTCGAGATCAGCAGCGCATCGGCATCGAGGAACAACTGCTTCAGCGTCATCGCATTGTCCGGGATGCCCTCCTGCACCTCCAGATCACCGTCGAACAGGGGCAACGGGTAGTCCCGGAGGTCAATCAGATTGACCTCGGCATCGCCGTCCGGCACGAGGTCGACTACGGCCTGCAGTAATCGCTTGTTCAACGAATCGGTGCGCGTGCTACCGGCCAGGGCCAGCAGCTTGATCGCATTGCTGCTCATTGCTTTTCCTTGATTCAGTGTGTTCGGGAATCCGATCCAAGCCGGCGATGCCGCGCGGGCGTTGGCAAATGGCTCACGCGATTATGCCGGCTTGGGTCAGGCGCGCGATCTCTTCGGGGTCAATCCCCAAGCCCTCGAAGACCGCGACGGTGTGTTCGCCGTGGCCCGGGCTCGGCGACGCAGGGGCAAGCCGCTTGCCGCCGAACTTCGCCGGGGAAGTCACCGCCCGCAGCCGACCCATATGGGGATGATCGACGATCTGGAGGGTCCCGTTGGCGGCCAACTGAACATCTTCGACCACTTCATCGCGACTCAGGCACTTGGCGCAGGGGACGTCGTTGGCCCGTAACCGATCGAGCAGCTCATCCGTCTCGAACGCCGCAAACGCCTCGCCGAGAATCGCTCGATACTCAGCCATGTTCGCCAGCATCAACTCCAGGGTCGCAAAGCGCGGGTCCGCCGCAAGGTCCTCCCGATCGAGCGCGCGATACACCCCCAGCCGCTGAGCGTCCGTGCTTGCGGAAACGGTCAGCGCACCGTCTTTCGTCAGCGTGAGGTCGTAGATGAGATCCGACAGGAGGGGCTGCCACTCGGCGTCTTCATCGAGCAGCGTGTGGTTCATGAACCCATCGGGGAAGAGGAAAAACAGGCTGGCATCCAGCATCGAAAGGTCGATGTGTTGGCCCTCGCCGCTCCGTTCGCGTTGCAGCAACGCAGCAGTCGCCGCCTGGCAAGCTGTGTAGGCGGTAATCTTGTCGCACATCAGGTTGCGAACGAAGGCGGGGGTATCGGGTCCCTGAACGGCAGCAATGCCGGAATGGGCCTGCACCACCGGATCGTAGGCCGGGGCACGGCGTAGCGGGCCTTCAGTGCCAAATCCCGAAATCGCTACGTACACCAGCCTCGGGTTAGCCTCGCGCAACGCCTCGCTACCCAGACCCAGGGTATCCATCACCCCCGGACGAAAGTTGTGCAGCACAACGTCCGCGCCCGCCGCAAGGCGCTGCACCAGCGCTTGGCCTTCGGCTGCCTTCAGGTTGACGCGTACCGACTCTTTGCCGCGATTGCAATTCGCGAACAGCCCGGACATGCCGCCCTTGGAGGTCCCGATGTAGCGCATCGGATCGCCCTGCTCGATGGGTTCGATTTTAATCACGCGCGCGCCCTGCTCAGCGAGCATCATGGCCGCCAGCGATGCGGTGATCATGGTCGACAACTCTATGATCGTGACGCCTTCGAGAGGCCGGTGGCGCATGTGGGTTCTCCTCCTGCAGGACGGGGATTATGCACGTCTCGGGGTCCTCGGAAAGGAGCTGAAATGCGGTCGGCGTGGACTTCACCGAGACAACCACCGAGAATCAGGAATCCTGCATTCACCAGAGGGAGCGTCGATCGCTTGCGGGCGAATCGAGATTTAGCGTGCAGAGATTGCTGATTGCCAACCGGGGCGAGATCGCCATTCGGATCGCCCGCGCTGCCGCGGAGCTTGGAGTGACCACCGTTGCCGTGTACTCCGAGGATGATGAACCGTCGCTGCATCGTTCCAAGACCGATGAGGCCGTACCGCTCGACGGCAAAGGCGCCCGCGCCTACCTCGATATTGCACAGCTGGTCAACCTGGCGAAAGCGAACGACTGCGACGCGCTCCACCCGGGCTACGGCTTCCTGAGCGAGAACGCCGAGTTCGCCGCTGCGCTGGAAGCCGCAGGGATCACCTTCGTCGGCCCCACGCCTGAAACGCTCACCCTGTTGGGTGACAAGGTTCAAGCCCGGCAGCTGGCGGAGCGGTGCAAGGTTCCCGTACTCGATGGCAGCACGGGGCCGGTCGACCTGGAAGAGGCCCGGGCATTTTTCACCGGCCTGCGCGATGGCGTCGGCATGATCATCAAGGCGGTCTGCGGCGGCGGCGGCCGCGGCATGCGCGTGGTGGCCGATGCCGCGGATCTGGACGAGGCTTTCGCCCGCTGCAGCTCCGAAGCAGAGCTCGCATTCGGCGATGCGAGAGTCTATGTCGAGGAGTACCTGCCCAAGGCTCGCCACGTGGAGGTCCAGATCCTCGGTGATGGCACCGGCGCGGTCAGCCACTTCTGGGAACGCGAATGCAGCATTCAGCGACGGCATCAGAAGCTGGTGGAAGTCGCCCCAAGCCCCAGCATTTCCCAGAAAACCCGTAAAGCGTTGACCAGAGCGGCGGTCAAACTCGGCGAAGCGTGCGGCTACCGCGGCCTCGGTACGATTGAATTTCTGGTGGACGGCAGCGACGGACGTTTCACATTCATGGAGGCCAATGCTCGGCTACAGGTGGAACACACGGTGACCGAAGAAGTTACCGGGGTAGATCTGGTGCGCGCGCAACTGGAGATCGCCAGCGGGCGAACCCTGGCCGAACTCGACCTGGAGCAGGCGGACGTCCCCGCGCCGCGGGGCTATGCAATCCAGGCGCGCATCAACATGGAAACGATGCTTGCCGACGGCACCACGAAACCCGCGGGCGGAACCCTGGGTGTCTTCGAGGTTCCGACCGGGCCCGGCTTGCGCACCGATAGCTACGGATATGCCGGCTACACGACAAACCCGGCGTTCGATTCGTTGCTCGCCAAGCTGATTGTTCACTCGACCACCGGCGCGTACGCCGATGCCGTGCGCAAAGCGTATCGAGCGCTCTGCGAAACCCGCATCGAAGGCGTGGCGACCAACCTGGGCGTACTACGCAACCTGTTCGCCCAGCCGAGGTTCCAAGCCAACGATGTCCACATCGGGTACATCGACGAGCACATCGAACAGCTCGTCGCAAACGGCGAACATCGCGAACTGCTGGCCGGGACGGCCGTGGCTGGGGCCACCTCACCGGCGTTGGCCGGCGTGAAACTCGATGCGATCGACCCCCTGGCGGTGCTGGACCACGGTAAGTCCGGCGGGGCGAGCAGCGCCGCCGCGCCGCAGACACTGGCCCTGGTGGACGAAGACCTACCCGCCGGCACCGTCGCCATCAAAGCTCCCATGCAGGGCACGATCGTGTCCTATGCGATCGCTCCGGGCGATGAAGTGTTCATCGGCAAACAGGTGCTGGTGATGGACGCCATGAAGATGGAACACGTGGTCAAAGCCGACGTCGGCGGCATCGTTCAGCGGTTGGGGGTGGCCGTAGGCGATACGGTCTTCGAAGGACACCCGCTGATCTATCTCGAAGAAGCCGAGATCGCCAACACCCAGGAGGGCGACGAAGAGACCCTCGATCTCGACTACGTACGGCCCGATCTGCAGGAGGTGTACGACCGTAAGGCTGCGGGTTATGACGAGAACCGACCCGAGGCCGTGGCCAAGCGTCGCAAAACTCATCATCGAACCGCGCGCGAGAACATCGCGGATCTATGTGACGAAGGCACCTTTATTGAATACGGCTCCGTGGTGGTCGCCGGACAACGGCGCCGCCGAAGCATGGAGGATCTGATCAAGAACACCACCGGCGACGGCATGGTCGCGGGTCTTGGCCAGGTCAACGGGCATCTGTTCGGTGAGCAACGATCCCGGACCATGTTGATGTCCTACGACTACATGGTACTGGCCGGAACCCAAGGCATGAAGAATCACGCCAAGAAAGACCGTCTGTTCGAAATCGCCGAGCAACACCGGTTGCCCACCGTGCTGTTCGCGGAAGGCGGTGGCGGACGCCCCGGTGACACCGACGGATCCGGCGTCGCCGGCCTCGATTGTCTCGCCTTCACGTATTTCGCGCGCCTGTCCGGCTTGGTCCCCATGGTTGGCATCACTACCGGTCGCTGCTTTGCCGGCAACGCCGTGTTGCTGGCCTGCTGCGACGTGATCATCGCCACCGAGGATTCCAACATCGGGATCGGCGGGCCGGCCATGATCGAAGGCGGTGGCCTGGGTATCTTCACGCCCGACGAAATCGGTCCGATGGACGTTCAAGTACCCAATGGTGTCGTCGATATCGCAGTGAAAGACGAAGCCGAAGCCGTGGCGACCGCCAAGAAGTACCTGTCGTACTTCCAGGGGCCCCTCGACGAGTGGGAGGCACCCGATGAACGCAAGCTGCGCTTCATCGTGCCCGAGAACCGACTGCGCTTTTACGACATGCGAGAGGTGATCGACGGCATCGCGGATGTCGGCTCGGTGCTGGAAATCCGCCAGCAATGGGGCGTGGGCATCATTACGTCGTTCATCCGCGTCGAAGGCCGACCCATCGGCGTGATCGCGAACAATCCGGGGCACCTCTCCGGCGCCATCGATTCGGACGGCGCCGACAAGGGCGCTCGATTCATGCAGCTGTGCGATGCCTTCGACATCCCCATTCTGTCGCTGTGCGACTGCCCCGGCATCATGGTGGGCCCGGAGAGTGAAAAAACCGCGCTGGTTCGCCATGCCGGACGCATGTTTGTGGTGGGTGCCAACATCGACGTTCCCCTGATGACGATTATCACCCGCAAGGGCTATGGGCTCGGCGCCCAGGCCATGGCCGGCGGCAGCTTCAAGATGCCGCTGTTTACCGTGACCTGGCCGACGGGTGAGTTCGGCGGCATGGGTCTGGAGGGCGCGGTCAAGCTGGGTTATCGCAAGGAACTGCAGGCAATCGAAGACCCGCAAGAACGTAAGGCCACCTACGAGAAGATGGTCGCCGACATGTACCAGCGCGGCAAAGCCGTGAACATGGCGTCGCACTTCGAACTCGATGACGTGATCGACCCGGCGGATTCCCGCCGGTGGATTTCCGGCGGCCTGCGCTCCGTGCCTCCGGTGCCGGCGCGGCAGCACAAAAAACGGCCGAACGTGGACACCTGGTGAAGCGAGCGACGACGCTACCGTAACGGCCTCCAGCGAGACGTTTGTCACGCCTTGGCATCTGGTAGTCGCAACCTGTGAGATCTGGCACTGCGGCACCGCCGCGATTCCCTATAGTGGCCGAATTCTCCGGTTCTCAGGATGCAGTCATGAATCGTTTGCTAACGATTGTTTTCGCGACGCTGACACTCAATGGTGTCTCTGCCCACGCCGACACCGTGCTCGGGATATACGCGGGGGTCGGCACCTGGCAGCAGAACTACGGTGGCGAGTTTGCTTCCGGCGGTGCCGCTATCGACGTGGAGGACGACCTCGGCTTCGATGACGACACCACCAACTTTTTCTACGTAGCGCTGGAACACCCGATTCCGCAACTCCCCAATGTGCGCGTACAGTACTCAGAGCTCGATCTGAACCAAACCGCAACTCTGACCGGCGACATCGACTTCAACGGCATCTCGTTTCCCGCCGGCACCGATATCGGCACGATCGTGGACGTCAGGCAAATCGATACGGCGCTCTACTACGAATTCCTCGACAACGTGGTTTCCCTCGATCTGGGCATCGCCGTCCGCTATCTCGATGGAGAGATTGCAATCTCCTCAGCCGTCGATTCCAGTCCAGTGGAGTTTCAGGGCGTGTTGCCGCTCCTGTACGGCAAGGCGCGGGTCGATCTGCCGCTCTCCGGTTTCTGGGTAGGTGCTGAAATTTCCGGAGCCGAATTCGACGGTAATTCGCTGATCGATGGCCACCTCGTGCTGGGCTGGGAATCTCCCTATCGAATGGGCATCGAGGCCGGCTGGCGCAGCTACCGGCTGAAACTCGACGACTTCGACGATGTGGATTCCGCCGATCTCGACGTGTCAGGACCGTTCGCAGCGATTAACGTGCACTTTTAGGCGCCCGAGAGCCTCCGCGACCGCAGGTGGCGTCGAGCGCGTCAACACCCCCGCTTCAATACGGTCAGGAGCTACCCAGCGACAGCAGGTTATCCAGCGGCCGATACAGGTTCTCCAGATACTGTACGTCTTCGTCGGCCACGGTGATGCTCGCCGCATCCACCAGGCCGTCGAGCTGCTCCACCGTCGAGACCCCGACTACGGGACAAACCACGCCCGGCTTGCCGAGCAGCCAGGCGATCGCGATCTGAGCCGGTTGCTTGCCGTACTTTTCAGCCACCTCGACGACCCGACCGGCTATTTCGAAATCCATATCGCCCCGGTAGAGACTCTCGGTTCGATTGCGGTCCTGGCCTTGTGAGCGCGCTGTGGAACCTTTGTCGAAGCCGCCTCGATACGCACCCGCAAGAATGCCCCTGGCCAGCGGCGACCAGGGCGTCAATGCAACGCCGTTGGCGACGCAGTATGGATTCATCTCGCGCTCTTCCTCACGATAGATCAGGTTGTAGTGATTCTGCATGGAGATGAACTTCGTCCAGCCGTTCTGCTCAGCCATCATCTGCAGTTCCGCGAACTGCCAGGCGAACATCGAGGATGCACCCAGATAGAGTGCCTTGCCTGCCTTCACCACATCGTGTAGCGCTTCCATTGTTTCTTCGATCGGCGTCCTGGCCTGACCTGGTATCTCATGTGGATGGCGATGAATAATCAGTTGATCGACGTAGTCGTGCCCCAGACGCTGCAGCGATCGATCGACGCCTTCCATGACGTGCTTGCGCGACAGACCACCCTGGTTGGCGCCGCGGCCCATCGGCATGGACACTTTCGTGGTCAGTACATACTCATCGCGCTTCAACAGCTTGTTCAGCAGTTCACCGACGACGCTTTCCGACGCCCCGACGCCGTAGATGTCCGCGCAATCAAAGTAGAACAGGCCGTGCTCGATCGCCGCCTTGAAGATGGGTTCCGCATCATCGATCCCGAGCGTCCAATCGCCCTGATGGCCCCGTCCCGGTTCGCCAAAGTTCATCGTGCCAAGACACAGTTGCGACACGCGCAGGCCGCTGTGCTCGCCCAGTGGTACCGCTTTCAACATCCAAACCTCTCCAGGCTAGCGCGCGGTCAACCGGACGGGCACTTCTTTGACACCACGGATGAAGTTATTCGGCAGCCGAACCACGTCGCCGACCAGCTCGACCTTATCGAAGCGCTGCATGATTTCTTCCCAGAGAACCCGCAGCTGCATCTCGGCCAGGCGATTGCCCATGCAGCGGTGAATCCCGAATCCGAAGGACACATGGTGGCGCGCGTTCGGGCGGTCGACCATCAATCGGTCCGCATCTGGAAACACATCCTCGTCGCGGTTACCCGACAGGTACCACATCACCACTTTGTCACCTTCGCGAATGTTCTTGCCGCCCAACTCGAAGTCTCGAAGCGCCGTTCTACGCATGTGAATCACCGGCGTCTGCCAACGGACGATCTCCGACACCATGTTCGGAATGAGCGACGGATCGTCGCGCAGCTTCTGGTACTCGTCCGGGTATTCGTTCAGTGCCACTACCCCGCCGCTGATGCTGTTGCGCGTCGTATCGTTGCCCCCCACGATCAGCAGCAGAATGGTGCCGAGAAACAGCTTGGGGTCCTCGTTCATGTTTTTCGTGGCTTCACCGTGCGCGAGCATGGAGATCAGATCGAACTTCGGCGGCTGCGCCGCCCGTTCAGCCCAGAGCTGATAGAACGCTCCGGCACACTCCATCAGCCCGGCGTGGCGTTGTTCCATATCCATGCCGGTATCACCCGTCACCTGCGGCACAGCGGTGGTGATGTCCGACCAGTAAACCAGCTTGCGACGGTCTTCGTAGGGAAAGTCGAACAACGTCGCCAACATTCGCGCGGTGAGCTCGATCGACACGCGGTCAACCCAGTCGAACGTCTCACCCACGGGCAGATTTTCCAGAATGTCGATGACCCGCTCGCGAATCAGCGGTTCGATGTTAGCCAGGTTCCGCGGCGCTACCGCCGGCGAGACCGTGTTGCGTTGTCCGCCATGACGGGGTGGATCCATCGCAATGAAGTTATCGGTGCCTTCTTCGGACTCAAGCGATCCCTCGGGCGTGCCCTCAGGCGGCCCGTCGATGATCGAGATACCCCCTGCTTCCGAGGAGAACACCTCGTGGTTCGCATCGACCTCCTTGATCAGCTTGTGGCTCGTGACCGACCAGAAGGCACCGTTAACGCTGTCTTCCAGATAGTGCACCGGCGCCTCACGACGCAGCCGCGCGAACCAGGGTCGCCACGTATCCTCGGCGAACAGCGACGGCTGGCTGACGTCAATTTCTTCCAGCGGCAGCCGATCGACCTCTGCTTGTTCGTTAGTCACAGCACTCATAGTTCTCTCCAGTTCTAAGATTCGTGAGTTACGCGGGATTCCGCTCGATCAACTGCCGCGCGATGATGATCCGCTGCAGTTCGTTGGTTCCTTCGCCTATCGCCAGCAGCGGTGCGTCGCGATAGTAACGCTCGACCTCGTTGTCGGGCGAGTATCCGTACGCCCCATGGATTCGCAATGCCTCCATCGAGTTCTCGACGGCCGCTTCACTCGCAAACAATTTTGCCATGCCCGCTTCCAGATCGCAGCGTTCACCGGAATCGTACGTCGCGGCGGCCCAATCGGTGAGCAAGCGCGCAGCCTCCACGCGGGTGGCCATATCGGCAAGCTTAATCTGGATTGCCTGATGCTCGCATATCGGTTGACCAAACGTCTTGCGCTGCTGGGCGTATCGCACGGAGGCATCGAGTGACGCCCGGGCGACCCCCACGCCACGCGCCGCTACGTTGATGCGACCCAGTGCCAGCCCCGACAGTATCTGTTGCAGTCCACGTCCCTCGGTGATGCCCACGAGGTTATCTACCGGTACGTGCACGTCATCGAACTGCACTTCAGCCGTGTCCACTCCACGATAGCCGAGCTTCTGCAGCTTGAAGGCGCGGTAACCGCTGGCTTTCTCCACCACCAGCAAACTCATTCCCCGATGACGCGGTTCGGTGTCGGGATCGGTTTTCACCAGCACGAGCAGCACGTTGCCCTCCACCGCATTGGTGATCCATTGCTTGGTGCCATTGATCACGTAGTGGTCGTTCTCCCGCTTGGCACGCGTGCGCACGGCTTGCAGATCCGTACCACAATCGGGTTCCGTCAGGGCAATGCCACCGCGCAATTCGCCGCGGGCGAGGCGTGGCAAAAATCGTTCCTTCTGGTCCTCGGTGGCGAACTTCTCGATCGCCGCACACATGATGAGGTGGCTGTTGAAGATTCCCGATATCGACATCCATACCGCGCTCACGCGTTCGACAATGTGGGCATAGATGCCCGCAGACAACCCCAGCCCCCCGTACTGTTCCGTGACGGTGGCGCCGAACAAGCCGAGGACCTTCATCTTCTCGACAATATCGGTCGGGTACTCGTCTGCTAATTCGAGCGCCTTTGCAACGGGCCGTACTTCCTTTTCGAGGAAGCGATCGACCGCGTCCAGCATGATTTGTTCGTTCGACTCGGCCATCATTGGTTTCCTCAGAGCAAACTCTCTTCAGAATAAAGAGGGTGCAAGCGCGTCGTGTGCCCCGGGCACAGCTTCCGTCAACTGAACCCGATCGATGCCCATCGTCTCCAGTTCGGCAAGCGACTCGCGGACCTCCGTGGCCTCACCAAAAAACCGGGACAGATAACCTCCACCCAGCGCGGCCTTCATGCCTTGCACCCCCGGGTCATCACCCACACCCATCAGCAGGAATATCCCGATCGGCACGGTGTCGCTCACCGTTCTTACCCGTTCGACGCTTCGTTGCACCTCTTCTTCGGTGACACTCGCCATGACGTCAAGGTCGATGTGGCCCATACGCGTCGATCGCGCACTGGCCTTGATCTCCACCCGATCGACCAGAGGAGTCACCTCGCGCAGCGCCCGGGGCCCACCGGCCGAGGCGATGAGCGGCGGCGGTTGGTCCGTGACCAGCGCCAGACGATTCTCACCCGTAATTTCCACCTGGTAGTGCTCGCCCCGAAGCTGGCATTGTCCCGTGGCCAGAAGTTGCCGCACGATCCGCAACGCCTCGATATACATGGACACACGGGTGGGCCCGTCCGGGTAGGTCTGGCCGATCGCTTCGATTTCATCGCGCGCCCAACCGGCACCTAAACCGGCCTCGAATCGGCCGTCGCACGCCGCCTGCAGTGCAAGGGCTGCCTGCGCGAACTCGACAGGCGAGCGAAACAGGTTGTTGCAGAACGAGGTGGTGACCCGGATGTGTTGCGTCGCGCAGGCCATCTGCGTTGCCGCAACGAATACGTGGGGATACCGCGTCGTCCCCACCCACAGGTGGTCACTGGCGCAGATACCGTGCCACCCCTCAGACTCCTTCGCCTTCGCCCACTCGTCGGGTGCGGCGTCAGTGCCCGCCGGAAAGTTCGCGAAGTACTCCATTCAGATCCGCCTGCCCAGCTCCGCGCCCGCGTGAATCGCCGTCATGATGCTGCTGCGGCCGCAGACGTCGCCAATGATGTGGGTGGCCGGCGCGTTGCCCTGCAACGACTCCCACAATTCCCGGTTCGGTTCGTTGTGCCCCACGAACACCACCGTATTCGCCGGCAGCGAGCGTTCGCGTTCGGTGAACAGAACACCCACCTTCACAGCGTCTGCCTCGATCGCGCGCAGATAGTGTCCGCCCACGAAGTCGAAATCGCCCGAGTAGAGTCGTTCGCGGGCGGCACCCGCAGTGACCGGAGGATACGGCAAGGTCGCACCAATCGAGTCGTGGCGCGACACCATCGTCACTTTGAGACCTTGCTCCAGCAGGACATCCGCCACCGAGATTGCTTCGAACGAGCCGGTGTCGTCAAACACCACCGCGGGGCTTTCGAGCGCCACCACGTCACCAAAACCGAGCACGTCCCAGGAGGAATAGACATGCGGCAGCCCAAACCCGGCAAGTGATTCAGCCGGCCGTGACTGTTGCATGCCGTCGCGGCGTGGCTGGCTACCCGTCGCCAACACGATTTCATCGGGGGCGATACGCGCGACCGCGGCTTCGTCGATGTACGAATTCAGATGCACGTCGACGCCAAGCGTCTCGACCTCTTCAGCTAACCAGGACACGATGGCGCCGATATCGCCCCGGTGCGGCGCAGACGCGGCCATTACCACCTGACCACCGAGCACCTTCATTGCTTCGTGCAATTCCACGCGGTGCCCGCGCAGTGCCGCAGCGCGGGAAAACTCCAGACCCGCTGGCCCCCCGCCGACCACCAGAATATGTTTTGCTTCGGAGACCCGGTCTTCGGGCTCGATGGTGATGCGATCTTCCTTCGCAGCGGTGGCGTTGACCACGCAACTGATGCGCCCATTGGTCATCAGCTGACCGACGCAGCCCATGTTCGAACCGATGCACGGCCGGATTCTGTGTTCCTCACGGGCCCGCGCCTTGTTCACCAACTCCGGATCGGCAATCAGTGCGCGCACCATCGAGACCATGTCGGCTTCACCACTGGCGACGATCGCACTCGCATGATCGAGCGTCATGATGCGCCCCACCACCATGGTCGGTTTGCTGAGCAGCGGCGTGATTTCGGCGTTGGCGGCCATCTCGGCGCCGAGCGGATCATCGGCCGGCGCAATCAGTTTGTGAAACCGCCAGTACGCACCCATGTGCAGCGACACGTAGTCCACGAGCGGGTCCACGGACTGGGCGATCTGAGCGTTGTCCTTCGCCATGAGACCGCCGGGTACGTAGTCTTCGTTCGGCAGGCGCACGCCCATCACCAAGTCCGGCCCCGCGGCAGCGCGCACGGCCGCGAGTACCTCGTGCAGAAAGCGCATCCGGTTGTCGAGACTGCCGCCGTACTCGTCGGTGCGCTTGTTCAGTGCGGGCGACAAAAACTCGTGAATCAGGTAGCCGCTGGAGGCGTGGATGTCCACTCCGTCGAGCCCGGCATCGCGCACCCGGATCGCGGCGTCAGCAAAGCTTGAGACCACGTCGTCGATCATCGTCTTGGTCATGGCGATGGGGATGACACCGGCCATCGGGTTCGGCACGGGGCTTGCCGACCAGTGGACCGGCATACCCGCACCGGCCGGGTAGCCAGCGCCCGCATGATAGAGCTGAATGAACAACTTCATGCCGTGGCGATGCATGCGAGTGCTGATCTCCTCGAGAAACGGCATACAGTCGTCGCTGAACAGCCGTATGCCGATGGGTGCGCTCGCGTGTACGCCGGTCGCCTCGATGGTGGACATACCGACCCCACCGCGCGCGCGGGCCTCGTGATAAGCGATCAGACTTTCACCGCCCAACCCGGTACCGTGCGGCGAGCGCACAATACGGTTTTTGATCTCCACCGAACCCACCTGGATGGGTTCGAACAGATTATCGTACAGCGCCATCGTCATCCTCCCTCGGACGATCAAGCATAGTGCATCATCGGCACGCGTTCATTGTCCCGGACGAAGGCGAGCTGCCCTATTACCGGCCATGCTGATGAACGCCCCGGACCCATGATACGATCCCCGTCGGACACTTGACCCGCCATCCAGGCAGTTGGCAGAAGCCATGCGACTGACGGACCACGACGCCTCGTTTTTGTACACGGAGACCGCCAGCGGTCCGATGTCGGCCTCGGCCATCTATGTGGTCGAGGGAACCGTTTCGTTCGCCGCGGTCTATCAGCACTACGCCGGACGCGTGCACCTGGTCGAGCGGCTGCGCCAGAAACTCGCATTCGTGCCCATGAATCTGGCCCATCCGAAGTGGGTGGATGATCCGGACTTCGACCTCGACCACCATGTCCTGCACCGCAAACTGCCACCGGGGAGCACGATGGACGACGGCGTCGCGCTCGCGCTCGAGATCAACGAAGAGGTGCTCGATCGCAGCCGCCCACTGTGGCGCGTGTTCGTGATCGAGGGCGTCCCGGACACGACGCTGATCCTGCAGCAGATCCATCACGCCATGGTCGACGGCGCCTCCGCTATCCAACTGTCGATGGTGATGCTGGACTTCGACGAACACCCGGAGGCGCCACCGCCGGCCGGGCCCTGGGCACCACCGCCCGTCCCCACTGCACTGGAACTGATGACCGAGGCCATGCGGGAAAACACCGAACAGATGCTCCGGGAGAACCCGATCGAGCGGGTGCGTTCCTTCGCTAAGAACCAGCGCATCATCCAACGCGGCATGGAGGCAATGTCGAAGTTCTTCACCGAGCCTGCCATGACGGCCCCGTGGAACGCGGGGTTGGTCGGACCCAAGCGAGACCTCAAATGGTTCGTGCGTGATTTCGCCACGTTCCGGGAGATCCGCCGACAGTTCGGTGGCACCATCAACGACATCGCCCTGGCCATAGTGACCGAGGGCGCCGCCCGCTACCTCGATGCTCACGAGGAACGCACCGACGGCCAGAAGCTGAGATTGATGTGCCCGGTCAACGTACGCACCGAGAGCGAAGCGGACGGGCTTGGTAACCGCGTTTCCGCGATTTTCCCGACGCTGCCGGCATCGCAGTTGGGTATCGTCGAGCGGTTGCGCGTTGTCGTCGAAGAGACGACCCACATCAAAGGCGCCCAGGAAGCACAGGCTGTCACGCTGATGCAGGAGGCCGCGCCGACGGTCCCGCCGGTGTTGATGGCACCGACCCTGACCGTGGGAACGCCCTACGACATGACCAAGTGGGCCGCCGACAATCCGCTACCGGTGATGCCGAGCGTAGGGCCACGCCCACCGAATTTCGGATTCAACTTCACCTGCACCAACGTCCCCGGAGTCCAGGTGCAGCAATACCTGGCCGGTCACAAGATCACAACAATGCTCGGCGTCCTCATGCTGGGTGGCAATCTCGGCTACGGTTGCGTGGTGACCAGCTACAACGGCGACATGATCTTGACGTTCACGTCCGACATCCGCCTGATGCCGGACCTGGATCTGATGGCCACTGAAGTGGAGGCCATGTTCGACGAACTGTTGGCCGCGGCCAGAGCCCAGCACGAAGCCGATGCGGAGAGCGCAGCATAGGACAACCGAATGACTGAACAAAACATTGCCCAGAAATTCCCTCGCACGGTGAATCTCGCGGAGGGCGAAAAGGTCGAAGTCCGGCTGATGTCGGCCGACGACCGGGATGCCGTACTCGCCTTCGCCCAGGCGCTACCGGAAGAGGATCTGCTGTTCCTGCGGCTGGACCTGACGGATCCGGCGGTGGTCGACGAGTGGGTGGCCAACGTCGAATCCGGCCACTCGATATCACTTCTGGCCTACGACCAAAACGGCGTCATCGGCTACGCCACCGTACACCGCAACCGTGCGCGCTGGATGCGCCGCGTCGGAGAGATTCGCGTGAACGTCGGCCCCGGTTACCGCTCCAAGGGGCTTGGCCGGTTCCTGACCAGTCAGATTTTCGACGTGGCACGGGAGATTGGACTGAAGAAGCTCATGGCCAACATGACCATCGACCAGCGCGGTGCCCAGGCCGCGTTCCGGCGCCTGGGTTTTGTGCCGGAGGCGCTGCTGGCCGACTACGTCGAAGACCAGCAGGGTAATCCCCGCGACCTGGTGGTGATGTCTTACGACATCGACGGCCACTCCGAACAGGTAGACGAACCGGTTCGCTTGTAGGAGCACCGTGAAACACGTTGCCGTCATCGAGGGAGATGACGCGTCTCCCGAAGCGGTTCGCCCCACGATCGAGTTCATCGATTCATTGAACCTCGGGATCGACTGGGTTTATCCACGTGTTGGCGAAACCGCGGAAGCCGAACACGGCTCGCCCTTTCCAGCCGCAAGCAAAAAGCAGATCGACGCCGCGGATACCACGTTTTTCGGTTCGACCAGCGGTTCATCAGCCGCAGCACTGATGTATCTGCGTTGGGGCAAGCAGACATTTGCCAACGTCCGCCCTGCCGTGTATCTGCCCGGCGCGCGTTCGCCGCTTGCCGACCCGCAGGGCATCGACCTCGCGATCGTCCGGGAAAATCTCGAGGACCTGTACGTGCGCGCCGAGGGCGACCTCGAAACACTCTCCGACCCGGCCCCCACCGGCACCACAATACGTCGCTCCGTCAAGGAACTCGGTGCCGGGCGTTACGCGATTAAGGTAATCACCGAGATGGGCAGCGAACGGGTCATCCGCTTCGCCTTCGACCTGGCACGCAGCAGGGAGGGACAGCGGCGCGTGACGGTCACCTCCAAGTACAACATGCTGCCGAAGACGGACGGTCTGTTTCGCGAGATCGCCTACGCCGTGGCAGACGACTACCCGGACATCGAGTTCGAGTGTTTCATCGTCGACGACTTCGCCTGCCGGCTGGTACGTGAGGCCCAGCGCTTCGACGTCGTCGTCATGCCGAATCTCTACGGCGACATTCTCTCGGATGCGGCGGCCGGGCTCATCGGCGGCCTGGGCCTTGCCGCGAGCGGCTGCTACGGCGAGTCCTATGCGTACTTCGAATCCGCCCACGGCACCGCACCTGATATTGCCGGTCAGGGGATCATCAACCCAACGGCCAACCTGTTGTCAGCGTGCATGATGCTGGAGCACCTCGACCTGGTGGAACCGGCCGTTCGGATCCGAGCCGCAATCGCAACGGTTTACGCTGACGGTACAGACCTGACTCCAGATCAAGGCGGCAACGCGAGTACTCTCCAATTCTGTAGCGCGGTACGACGACATATTTAGAATACATTCAAGTACTTATACAGCTATTCTAATGTTGATTATCGATCTTGCGTTTTCCCCTCAATAACTGGGTCGGGTGCAATAAGGTGTCAGCTGCAGTTCATGCGTCCAGCAGGACTTGTCCTGCCTATGCAGGTAGTAGAACGCGTCCGCGATACTCGCCGGATTCATGATGATCTCAGGTCGCTTCTGAGCGATGGACAAGGCGCGGGTACCCGGCGAATCGATCAAGCCGTCAACCACGATGTTCGCAACATGAATCCCATGTTCTGAATATTCTTCGGTAAGCACTTGAGCCAGGGCCCTCATCATCACCCTCGGGTAGTACAGGGACTGACCCGTCAACCGTTTTCGTCCGCGTAACGACGCCGCATTGTTTGTGATGAGAAACGAACCGCTTCCCCTGTTGCGCATCGCAGGCAGCACTTCCTTGGCCACCAGAAACGGGCCCCTGCTCGCGATGTGCTGGGCCGTTTCAAACACCTCGAGCGGGACGTGTTCCAGAAGTTCCTTGTCCGGCGGCAGGTCTCTTCCTTCAAGATAACCGGCGTTCAGAACGACCACCTCAGGATCACCCGCCTCCGTTCTGATGGTTTCAAAGGCTCGAGTGATGGAGTCCTGCGATTCAAGATCGAGCTCCACCGTCGTGCAATCCTGACCTTGTTCGACAATCGCACTCTGTAGCGCCGCGGCATTGCTCAACCTACGCGTCGTGAGTACAACGAAAAATCCTTCTGCCGCAAACTTCTGGGCGATCGCACCGCCCACGCCCCATCGGGCTGACACGGGTAGCTCACTATCGTCCACACGTTCGCCGTGCGCCAACAGCGTGTTTCGTCCGTCCGCTTGCCACTTCGAAGTGGCGCCGATTACCACTGCTACCGATTTACCGCTGGACATTAGAACCTCCTGAACCGGGACTGACCTTCTACGCCTAGACAGCGTCCGCCCGCCGCAGGCGCTCGAGCTCCGCGTCGTCCACCCCTGCAAGCTCAGCCAGGACCCGCGCCGTATCGTGACCGAGCGCCGGCACATCGGTCAGGGATGGAGGATCGATGTCCCGAAAGCGGAGCGGCGTGTGCAACTGAGCAATCTCCCCCAACTGCGGATGCGCGCGCATTTCAACCGATCCGCGCGCGAGCAGATGAGGGTCATGCGCCACCTCGTCGAGGTTCTGCACCGGTGCACAGATGACCCCGTGCGCTTGCGCGGTGGCGAATATTTCCGCCCTCGTATGCCGTCGGGTCCACGCCCCTACGATCTCGTCCACCTCGTCGATGTGGGCCGCACGATCGGCCGTGGTGACGAACCGTTCGTCCTCGGCCAGTTCGGGGGTACCCATCGCCAGGCAAAGCTTGCGCCAGTGGCCTTCCCGAATGCAGATGATCGCAACGTGCCCGTCCGTTGCTTCGTATACGTTGTACGGCGCCAGGGCTCTTCCCGGATGTCGATTGCCTGCCCGGGGCATTTGCTCGCCGGCAACGTAGTACGAGCCCATGGCGGTCGCCAAGGTCGGGAACACGCAATCCTGCATGGAGATATCGACGGTGGCGCCTGCCCCGGATTGTTCACGCGCAAACAGCGCACTGACAATGCCCGCATACAGATGCGTCCCGGCAATGAAGTCCGCGAACGCTGCCGCCGTTTTCAACGGAGGTCCGCCATCTTCGCCGGTAATGCTCATGACGCCCGCGATGGCCTGCAGCGTGATGTCCATGCCCAGATAGTCACGATACGGTCCCGCCGCCACGCCATAGCCGGTGCTGGATGCGTAAATCAGACGCGGGTTCAGGGCGCGCAGGTCCACCGCTCCAATGCCGTATTTGTCCATCGTACCCGGGGCAAAGTTTTCGAACACCACGTCCACTTCAGCGGCCATGCGCTTCAGCAACGTCTGACCTGCATCGGTCTTGATGTTCAGGGTGATGCACTCTTTGTTGGTGTTGAGCAATGCGAAGGCATAGCTGGCCGCCGACTTCGCTCCGCGTGCGCGCAGCGTTTCACCCATCAACGATTCCACTTTGATGACCCGCGCGCCCGCCTGGGCAAGCAGGAATCCACAATAAGGTCCGTTGTACACCTGGCCGAAGTCGAGCACGGTGACGCCGTCCAGTGGCTGAGTTTTCATTCGTTTTCCCCGGCTAATCGCGTGCTGACATTCTTCGGCACGTCCCGGAACGGGCCCTTGTCGAAGCGCGTTTCCTTGGGCATCTGCAGCACCCGCTCGGCAATGATGTTGCGCTGAATCTCGTCGGTCCCGCCAGCGATCGACACCGCCGGGACGGACAACAGAATTTCCGCAACGATGCCATCTTCGGCCCCGTCGGATCCGGCCAGCATCGCATCGGCGCCAGAGATCAGCGTGTGTACACGCGCCGCGGCTCGCGCCACGTGACTCGCGGCGAGCTTGCCCAGCGAACCCTCGGGCCCTTGGGGTTTCCCCATCTGCTGGGCGGCGCGTGCGCGCCGAGCCGTCCATTCAGCGGAACTCGAAAGAATCAGCAACTTCGCAAGCTCCTGGCGCACGGTGGGGTCTTCGATGCGACCTGAATCCAGCGCCCGGGAAAGGGCCAGATCGACTCGCCCGGCACGTTGTGGATACCAGGTGTAGGGTTCCATCACGGTCGCCGTTTCCACCTGCTCTTCGTCGTAGATCCGGCCGACCCGCTCGATATCCGCGCCGACGTCCGAATAGCCTGAGCGCAGCCCGTCTGCACGGCGCCGCTCGTGAGCGAGTGTGGTCATCGCGACCTGCCAGCCTTTGCCGATCTCGCCGATCAAATGGCCACGTTCAACCACCGCATCGTCGAAGAACACCTGATTGAAAGACGCATGGCCATTCATCTGCGCCAGCGGCTGAACGTCCACCCCGGGCTGGCGCATGTCGATCACGAAGTAGCTCAGACCCTCGTGCTTGGGTGCATCCCAATCGGTGCGCGCCAGCAGCAGTCCCCAGTCCGCATGATGGGCACTGGTGGTCCAGAGCTTCTGGCCATTCACCACCCATTGGTCGCCATCGAGGTCCGCGCGGGTGGTCGCACCGGCCAGGTCCGACCCACTGCCCGGCTCGCTGAACAGCTGACACCAGTTGTCCTCGCCGGTGAGAATCCGACGCAGAAATTGCTCCTTGTGGGCAGTGCTGCCATGTTCCAGCAGGGTTGCGGCCGCGAGCAGCCGGATACCTCCCCTGGCAACACCGATTGCACCCTGTTTCGCGAACTCCTGTTCAACCGCCCGTACTAACGAGGCCGAAAAGTCGCGACCAAACCAGTCGGTCGGCCACTCGGGCATGCCCCAGCCGCTGTCAACCAGCTTATTACGCCATTCGTTGAGACCCAGATCCGGATCCCAGTTGCTTTCGAGCCAGCCGCTGACGTCCGCGCGCACGGATGATTCCGAAGGTTCGCTCATGCCGGTTGCCCCATCTGTGCCTCGCTCGACGCCCGCTCTTTCACGATCAGGGCTTGCATCATCCGCTCCCGGTGCCATGCCGGGTCACCGAACATCACCTCCGAACTCTTGGCACGCTTGAACCAGAGGTGCGTGTCCTGATCAAAGGTAAAACCAATGCCGCCATGCAACTGAATGGCCTCGATTGCCGTGTGCAGATAGGCTTCGGAGGCGCCCGCCTTGGCAAGGCTCGCAAGGTACGTTGCCTCGTCGCTTTCGGCATCCATCGCTTCGGCTGCATAGTAGGCCGCCGACTTTGCCAGTTCGACCTGCAGCAGCATTTCTGCGCAACGGTGCTTGATCGCCTGAAAGGACGCGATGGAGCGGCCGAACTGCATCCGGATTTTCGTGTACGCGAGCGTATCTTCCAGCAACCGGGCGGCACCACCCACCATTTCGTTGGCCAGCGCAATCGCAGCGATGTCCAATGTGCGGACCAGGCCCGGGCCGGCTTCGTCGACTCGTCCGAGCAGGCGGGCCTGCACCCCATCGAATTCGATGCTGGCTTGTTTGCGCGTCGGATCCAGCGTGGTGAGTGCACGGCGTGTCACACCCGCCGCATCCGGCGCAACCTCGAACAGCGATAGGCCGTCGCTGCCTGTCGACCCGGGCGAACGTGCGGCCACCAGCAAAACATCGGCGCTGCAACCGTCCAGAACGAAGTGTTTGCGACCGTCCAGCACAAAACCATCGCCGGTGCGTTCTGCGGGCAGAGCGATCGCATCGACCCCCGGACGGCCATCGGGTTCGGTGATGGCGAGCGTGGCAATCACCTCACCGGCCGCGATTGACGGCAGCAGACGACCCGCATCCTCCTCGGACGCGACCAGCGCAATCGCATGGGCCGCCAGGACCGACGACGCGAGAAAGGGCGCGCACAACAGTGCGCGTCCCATTTCTTCCATCGCAATGCAGACGTCCACCATGCCGAACCCGGCGCCGCCGTGCTTTTCTTCAATCGTGAGACCGGTGAGGCCCAGTTCCCGGGCCAGTCGTTGCCACACTGCGGCGTCATAGCCCGCATCGGTTTGCATCAGACGACGAACTTCGGTGGTCGGCGAGGTGTCGACGAGGAAGCGCCGCACCATGTCCCGAAACTGGTCCTGCTCTTCGGTAAAATGAAACTGCGCACTCACCATTGGAGGCCAAACCATCCAATCTCTGAATAGGTACAGTACCGCAAAAGCGTCGCTGGCGGCCGCCTCCGCAACGTCAATGACCTCGCGCCAATCAACCTCGACTGGCCGCCGGTAATCGGCCCGCGGCGTGCATCGCGGCGATGTACCCGAACGTCATGGCAGGCCCGATGGTCCCACCGGCCCCGGGATAGAAGTTACCCATCACCGACGCCGAGCTGTTGCCCGCCGCATACAAACCGCTGACGATGGTTCCGTCGTCCCGGACCACCTGAGCGTACTCGTTGGTCAGCAAGCCACCCTTGGTTCCGAGGTCCCCGGGATAGAGCTTCATGGCATAGAAGGGCGGGCGATCCAGGGGCGCGAGGCAGCTGTTAGGCCCGACAGCGGGGTCGCCAGAGAATCGATCGAAGGCGCTTTCACCCCGATGGAAGTCTTCGTCCACGCCGTCGCGCGCCATGCGATTGAATCGCTCCACCGTGGCCGCGAGTCCCACGGGATCGACGCCGATCTCCGCCGCCAGCGCCTCCAGCGTATCAGCCCGCACCACGAACCCGTTGTCGAGGTAGCGTTGCGGGGTGATGCCTGGAAGCATTCCGCCCAACGGGTAGTTGCTGCGGTACGTCGCGTCGAAGACCAGGTGAGCGGGAATCGCGCGACTGCCTGAACGGTCCGCCTCCTGCATGTGTTTGACGAGTTCGTTGTAGGGCTCGGCTTCGTTGGCGAAGCGTTGCCCGGCGGCGTTGACGATGATGTTGCCGGGTTTTGCGCGTTCGAATATGACGATCTGTGGGCCCTCGCCGGGCGGCATGAAGGTGGGCGCCCACCAGGCATCGTCCATGAGGTCAACGGCAGCGCCGGCGCGGAGCCCGGCCTGGATCCCGTCACCCGTGTTCCCCGGGGCACCCGACGTGTAATCAGCAGTGGCCTCGGCGCCGGAGAACCGTTCGCGCATCTGCAGGTTGTGCTCGAACCCGCCGGCGGTGATCACCACACCTTTCCGGGCCCGAAGGCGTTTCGCGACGCTCGCCTTCTCGACACGGATACCGATGAGGGACCCGTCCTGGGTGATCAGCTCGACCAACGGCGTGTCAAGCCATAGCGGCACGCCTTGCTTGTCGAGACCGTGGCGCAGCCAGGCGATCAGTCCGCCACCGTTAGCAAGGTAGGAGGCATTGCCCACCCGGTTCCAGAGGCTGCGCGGGAACACCCGCCAGGCCTTCAGGAGTCCCAACGGGTCCGTGCGGATGGCGGCCAACCGGCGCAGCTCGGTCATGGTGCCGACGATGCCGCCCGGCGCAATCGCCCGAGGGGCACGCAGCTCGGCAAGCACCTCACCAAGCTTCCTGCCGGGAAAGACCTTGGGCTCCACGGAGCGTCCACCGTCGACCCCGCCCGGAGTCTCGGGCCGGTAATCCGGGAACCCCTCAAACAGTTCGACCTCCAGATAGCCATGCTCGCACAGGTAATCCAGCATCCTCGGCGCCTGGTCGACGAACGCGGCAAGCTTCGCTTCACCGACCCGGTTGCCGATGTTGTGTTGGAGGTAGGTCAGCGCCTGCTCGGCGGAATCCGCCCGGCCGGCCTGGGTCATCAGCGAGTTGCCGGGGATCCACAGGACGCCGCCGGAGAGTGCCGTGGTGCCGCCGTAGCGGTCGGTCTTCTCAACGACCAGCACCTCCAGGCCTTCGGTGCTGGCAGTCAGCGCGCTCGCCATCCCGGCGGCGCCGGCGCCAACGACAATCAGGTCGTACTCATGGTCCCAGGTGTTCGGCATTGTGGCATCCTCCTACGATTGTCTGGCGCGGAACGCATCGGCAACATCCGCCATGGCCTGGAAGCGCACCCCATCGTGACGCTTCATGTGCGCGATGAGCCGTTCGAGCATCAGCATCCGGCTGCCTTTGCCGATGCACTGCGGGTGCATCGTAAGCACGAACACTCCCGAGCCGAGCTTCTGGTACAGATAGTCGAACTCCGCCGCCCAGATGTCATACACGTCGTTGGGTGAGCGCAGTCGTTGCCGCCCGCCCGCGGGTTCGTAATTGAAATACGGCCAGTCGTCGAGGATCCAGTCGAAGGGCAGAATGACCAGATCCACCTCCCTGCCGAACTCGTGCGGACCATCGGTGTGCACCACGTCGCCCAGCCGCATGTAGGTCGGTTCGAAGTCGTGCGGTGCCATGGAGCTGTCGTAACTGAAACCGTGCTCCAACAGCATATTCACCCAGCGCGTGCCCGGATTGCCGCCCGGAAGCCGGTGCCCAACCGGGGATTTCCCGCTGATGCGCTCGATGCACGCGATGGACCGTTCAAGGATG
>SMVA01248276.1_pt1 | contig 37031 bp, 31 predicted proteins | sample 2456451 | NCBI WGS metagenome assembly SMVA01 (sample SAMN11095933, study PRJNA526329) | marine sediment metagenome | biome: Marine sediment; feature: Surficial sediment; material: Deep marine sediment; isolation source: Hadal surficial sediment | place: Pacific Ocean | collected 2014-05 | depth... | reverse complement strand
TCAACGCCATTGCGCCGGGCTATTTCATAACGGAGATGAATGAGCATCAGCTGAATTCAGAAGCGGGTGAATTCCTCAGAAGCAGAATCCCGATGAAACGCATCGGAAAACTTGAGGAGTTGAGCGGCCCTTTGTTGCTGCTCGCGTCCGATGCAGGCAGTTACATGACCGGCGGCACGCTTACCGCAGACGGCGGACACCTCTGTAGATCTTTGTAGCCGGACGATAGAGTCATGGGCGCATTAACCGGTTTCAAAATCATCGAGATAGCCGGCATCGGACCCGGGCAGTTTTGCGGAATGCTGCTGGCGGACATGGGCGCACAGATCATTCGAATCGAACGCAAAAACAATGCGTACAACGATGCGGGAATTCCTGCGCAATACAACCTGATGAACCGTAGTCGGCCGTCCATCACCATTGATCTCAAGAAAGAGCAAGGCGTCGAACTCGTCCTCAGACTTTGCGCGGATGCGGATGCCCTGTTCGAGGGCTTTCGGCCGGGGGTGATGGAGCGTCTCGGTCTCGGTCCTGATGACTGTATCGCACATAACAAGCGACTGGTTTACGGTCGTATGACTGGCTGGGGCCAGAGCGGTCCCCTGGCAAGTACCGCCGGGCACGATGGAAATTACAGCGCGCTGGTCGGCGTTTTGTCGACCATTGGCGCACAGGATGGCCCGCCTTCGATTCCGCTGAATCTTGTTGCTGATTTTGGCGGTGGTGGTACGTTTCTCGCGTTGGGCATGCTGGCAGCATTGCTGGAGGCAAGCCGCTCTGGTGCAGGACAAGTCGTCGATGCTGCAATGATTGACGGTGCCGCGTCGCTGATGACACTGGTCTATGGAATGTACGCTGCGGGAATGTGGAAGGACAAAAGGGAAAGTAATATTCTGGATGGCGGTGCACCGTTTTACAGGATCTACCAGGCCGGCGACGGAAAGTATTTGATCGTATGTGCGATCGAGCAGCAGTTCTTTCAGGAGTTGCTGGAGATTCTCGATATTGATGATATTGAGTTGTGTGACCAGTTTGATCAAAGTAAATGGCCCGAGCAGATCGTACGCCTTGAAAGTGTCTTTGCAGGAAAGAGCAGGCAGGAGTGGTGTAATTTGTTTGCGGGCACCGATGCGTGTCTTGCACCGGTCCTGTCGCTTGCCGAGTCGCCGCAACATCCGCATATCAAATCGCGCGCGACATTCGTATCGGTAGATGGTGTTCTGCAACCGGCACCAGCGCCTCGATTTTCACGAACGCCCTCGCAGATAAAAATGCCGCCGGCGGAGTCCGGCAAGCAAATGCGGGAAGCTTTGGGGGAGTGGGGTTTGACGGACGTGGAGATTGCCGGGTTGCAGGATGCCGGTGTGTTGGGAAAGTGAACGCACGACTCCAGAACGCGAACACTGCCAGCCAGTAAGATTTTCTTTCCGAACACCGAAGCCAGCTGCGCGCAGCGCAGTGGTTATGTCTTGCTCCTGTCCTGCAAGCAGCGTATAATCACTTGCTTGTCGACAACAAGTATATGTTAATCGCATATCTTATTGTTTTCATTATTAATTCTCCGAGTACTCACATTGTCCACTGATCCTATCCTCTCGCGAACCCAGGCAGAGCGCACCGCCATCTCCGACAAAGCGATGCTGGATGCGGCTGTTGAACTCATCCTGGAGCGCGGTACTGACAAGACCACCTTGCAGGCCATTGGCGAAAAGGCGGGTTACAGTCGCGGCCTGGCAACCTATCGTTTCGGTTCCAAAGCCGGCTTGTTCGATGAGCTCTGTAAGTCGATATCCCGCCGCTGGCTCGATTACCTAGCCGAGGATGTTGGTGACAAGATCGGCATCGACGCGATGTGCGCAGCCCTGGACTCATTTTTCCAGTTCGTATCGGACTCGCCACATGACGCCCGCGTGCTACAAATTCTGTACTGCAGTGCTGGTAGCCCGAAGTCGGAGTATCGACAGACATCAGTCGACATTCACCAGCGACAACAAGATGACGTTGCCGAATGGGTACGAGCAGGGCAACGCGAAGGATCTGTTCGCCGTGACGCCGATCCAAAGAGTGTTGCTGCCCAGTACATCGCCTACGTATCAGGCATGACCTATCTCTGGCTCATCAATCCAGAGGCAATGGATTTTCGCAGGGCCAACGATGACATGAGAGCAAATATCAGAAGCACACTTGTGCCTCGCAGCTAAGGACCCAGAGATGACGGATTACGAAACTGTCAAGTACGCACAGGACGATGCAGTTGCAATTATTACGATCTATCGGCCGGATGCGATGAATTCGTTTAACGATGAGTTGCGGCGCGACTTGCTTGCAGCCTGTGAACGGGCCGCAAAAGACGAGTCAACGCGGGTCGTGCTGCTGACCGGCGAGGGCAGATCGTTTAGTGCCGGGGCCGACCTGAAAGGTGGTCTGAACGTAGAACAAAGTGTCGAGAATATGTTGCAGACGGAGTATCGCCCCGTTTTCGAAAGTATTGGTGCAATGCAAAAGCCGGTAATCGCTGCTGTCGGCGGATCTGCCGCCGGTATCGGCATGTCGCTGGCGCTGTCGTGTGATTTGCTGATCATGGCCGACAACGCGTTTCTCTTGTCGCCGTTTACAACCATATCGCTGGTGCCGGACGGTGGTCTCAACTGGCTGCTCGTCAACCAGATCGGTTATCGGCGCGCCTTTCAGTTGAGCATCGAATCTGAACGTATTAGTGCAGAGCAATGTGTTGAACTGGGCCTGGCTAACAAGGCAGTGCCGGCCGAGTCGTTAATGACCGATGCTTTGAGTTGGGCGAAATCTATTGCCGAGCGAGCGCCATTGTCAATCGCAGCAACCAAAACGGCGATGCGCCACGCGACCAGCGGTTCGTGGGCGAGCACATTCGATATTGAAGCGCCACTGCAGCAGAAACTGCGGCAAAGCGAGGACAGCGCTGAAGGTGTCGCTGCCTTTCTGGAAAAACGTAAAGCAAAATTCAAAGGCAAGTAGCCCTTGCCGAAAAGTCATTCGAGTCCAGGTAATCGAGATGAACAGAAAACTATTTGACGAAGAACACGAGATGTTTCGCGATGCTGTGCGCAATTTCATGCAAAACGAAATTCGCCCACACAGCGACAGGTGGCACGAGCAGGGCATCGTCGATCGTGATGCCTTTCTAAAGGCCGGCAAGCAGGGTTTGCTGCTCATGTGGGCTGACGAAAAGTACGGCGGATCGGGCGTCCCGGACTTTCGCTATGAGCAGGTACTGATCGAGGAGAATGCCCGATACGGCGACGCTGGATTTTTCCTGTCGCTGCACAATCGGCTGGTAGGCCCATACATAGGTGAGCTTGGTACTGAAGAGCAAAAAGCGCGCTGGCTGCCAAAATGCGTATCCGGAGAGCATATTCTGGCTGTTGGCATAACCGAACCCGGTGCTGGAAGCGACGTAGCCGGTATTCGAACCAAGGCTGAGGACAAGGGTGATCATTACCTGTTGAACGGTTCGAAGACATATATCTCCAACGGCATACTTGCGGACCTGGTGGTGGTGGTAGCACGGACCGACCAGAATAGCCGGCATGGCATGAGCCTGTTTGTCGTTGAGCGTGGCATGGAAGGATTCGAGCGTGGTCGGAACCTGAAAAAAATGGGCTTAAAGAGCCAGGACACTGCGGAGCTGTTCTTCAACAACGTCAAAGTGCCAAAAGAGAATTTGCTGGGCGAGTTGAACCGGGGCTTCTATCACCTGATGCACTTCCTGGCCGAAGAGCGGCTGCTGGGTGCTGTTGGTTACGTCGCCACGTCGAACGCGGCGTTCGATATTACGATGAACTATATTAAGGATCGCAAGGCATTCGGTAAATCCATTGCGGATTTTCAGAATACCCGTTTTCAAATGGCGAGCATGCGCACGGAAATCGACGTTGCTCAAACGTTCGTCGATCAATGCGTCCTCGCGCACAATGAAGGTAACCTGAGTGCGGATGATGCAGCGAAGGCGAAACTATTTACCAGCGAAATGGAAGGTCGCGTAGTAGATGCTTGCGTGCAATTGCACGGCGGTGCTGGCTACATGGATGAATATCCGATTTGCCGCATGTATCTAAATGCCAGAATCTCCCGCATTTATGCAGGCAGCTCGGAGGTGATGCGTGAGATAATCGCTCGCTCAATTGGTCTCGACCCGCGCAAGAAAAAACCTGGGACGATTAGTAACGATCAGGCCGCCTGACGCGTTGCATTCACGTTTCTAGCCAGGTCGCCAAAAGTCACTGTCGGTCGTGATTACGAAGCGTTGCGACTAAACCTGCTACAACGTACCCTTGCCCGGCAATCAACATTATTGGAGCTAAGCATATGCGAGTCGCGTTTGTCGGCCTCGGTGTAATGGGCTATCCGATGGCGGGATACCTGGTGCAGGCAGGCCATGAAGTTACTGTATTCAATCGAAATCCTGCCAGGGCGGACGCATGGCAGGAGCAGTATGGCGGCGCACAAGCTGCGACGCCCGCTGCAGCCGCACAGGGTGCGGAAATCGTCTTTTCCTGCGTTGGCAATGATGACGACGTCCGCGCCGTTATTTCGGCTGATGATGGAATTCTGCGAGGTATCGAAAATGGTGCGGTCGTCGTTGATCACACTACGGCTTCTGCCGTCGTTGCCCGCGAAATCTACGCCGCCGCGAAAGAAAAGGAAGTCGGGTTTATGGACGCGCCATTGTCAGGCGGGCAAGCTGGCGCCGAGAGCGGCCAGCTAACCATTATGGTTGGTGGAGATGAAGAGGTCTATAAACGCGTACTGCCAGTTATGGACGCGTACGCAAAAGCCTGTACGTTGATTGGTCCTGTTGGTTCCGGCCAACTTGCGAAAATGGTCAACCAGATTTGCATTGCCGGCATTGTGCAGGGATTGTCCGAGGGTCTGGACTTCGCGAAGCGGGCCGGACTCGATCCTGCCAGAGTGATCGGTGCAATATCCAAGGGTGCTGCCCAGTCGTGGCAGATGGAAAATCGCTGGAAAACCATGGTCGACGACGAATTCGAATTCGGCTTTGCAGTTGAGTGGATGCGCAAGGATCTGAAAATTGCCCTGGATGAAGCCGGACGCAATGGGGCCGCGCTGGAAATGACCAGACTCGTGGATGAATACTACGCAGAGGTGCAGGAGCTTGGCGGCAATCGTTGGGATACGTCCAGTTTAATTGCGCGGCTTGAGAAATAGCGTTTGCGACATGCGGCACCGGATCTGTTAATCGCAACAGGGTTAGTACTGCACAATTGATCGCGACTGAGGAGTTAACAACTCATGACAACCAGAAGAAGAGACTTTCTTGCTATTGCGGGGGTATCAGTCGCGGTATCGATGACCGGATCGCTTGCTAAGGGCTCGAACCGCCAATCGGCAGCAAAGAATTTCGACGTAGACGATCAGATTGATCCATGGATTGAACTGGATACAGACGCACTGGCTTCCAACGTGCGAGAAATTCGCAGGAGAGTCGGTGACAGGCCGATTATGGCGGTAGTGAAGTGCAATGCTTACGGTCACGGAGACGTTGAAATCGCAACCGCTTTGCAGCGACACAGTGGAGTCCGCCACTTCATGGTCGTCAAGGTTCGTGAAGCGACACGACTGAGGACGAGTGATGTTGAGGGCATGATTCTCAATGTTGGACCGTTTTCCCGTCGCCAGATTCCTGATTTGCTTAAGTACGACGTTTCCCAGGCGGTGTATACAAATGCAGTAGATTTGCTGTCTGTCGAGGCAGGCAAATCTCGAATGGCGGCGAAAGTACACATCTATATCGATACTGGTATGGGACGGGTTGGCGTTCCCTATCATTTGGCTCTGGAGTTCATCGAAAAGGTCGCCGCACTACCGAATATTGTGATCGAGGGCACGTTCACTGACATGACCGAGGATGATGATTTTAATCCTGTGCAAATCGAGCGTCTTGAAAGAGTCTGCGAACTGGCGAATAACAAAGGCATAGACACTGGCATTCGACATGCAGCCTCTACGGCGGAGGTCGATCGATATCCGTACGCGTGGCTGGACATGGTGCGGCCCGGCAGTTGTATCGTTGGACTGGAGCCGGAGCGACAACACAACATTAATATTCATCCGGTTATGACCTTCAAGACGCGTGTTGCTTTCGTCAAGACGCTCCAGGCGGGCGAGGCATTGTCATACCACAGGGCATACAAAATCGACAAAGAAACACGCATCGCAACACTGCCTTGCGGTTATTCCGACGGCTATCCACCGGTCGTGACAAACAAAGCCGATGTGCTGATACGCGGACGCCGGCATCGAGTCGTCGCACCGATTACTGCAAACCACATGATGGTCGAAGTTACTGACTCGCCGGAAATCGAAATCGGTGACGAAGTTGTTCTTTGGGGTCAACAGGGAAACTCCAGCATTTCAATGCTGGAGTTAGAACAGCACGCACCGGAAACGACCAATACTTACCGTATGGCGACCCGAACCAGGACGTATCTGCCGCGGATATCAGGCTAGACTGTTCGGGGTGACAAGATTCGAACTGAGCAGATAGGAAGGTGGTAGCAAATGGATCGAGTTGGCCCGGGTTCTGATGAGGTTTTTCCCTGGCGTGATGGCCAGCAATTTCAACTGTTGATTGATCCCCCGCAGTTTTTCCCTGCCATGCTGCAGGCAATAGACGATGCGAAAAGCCACGTGTTGATGGAAATGTACATCATGGAGTCCGGCGAGGTCGCCGACCGGTTTATTGACGCACTCTTGCGTGCAACAAAACGCGTAATCAATGTTCAGCTTTTGCTGGACGGATTTGGCTCGCGAGGTCTGTCGAATCGGGATCGTGAGCGGCTTGTGGAGGGCGGCGTGCAACTGGCTTTCTATAATCCGCTCCGAATTATGCCTTTTAGCAACAAGTTCAGGGAAAACCTGTTTCGTACTCATCGCAAGTTCCTGGTCGTGGACGGTCAGGTCGCTTATGTCGGTGGTACAGCGATATCGGATGTCTTCTCCGGCGAGAATGCCTGGCATGATTGTATGTTGGAGATACGTGGGCCAGGTGCTGCGGATTGGCAAAGACTGTTCGCCAACAACGTGCGACGTTGGGCCGATTTTGCCGCTCCTCCATCCGTAAAAGTAGCTGCCTGCAAAAACGGCGCGTCCGGCCGACTGGTTTATACCAGCGGTGGTGTGAAATTACCGTTAAAAAGAGTACTGCTCAACCGGATCAGGCGCAGCGAGAGCCGCACCTGGTTTGCTTCGGCCTATTTCATACCGTCAGCGAAAATACGCCGTGCCCTGCGTCGTGCAGCATCTCGGGGAAAGGATGTGCGACTATTGTTGCCCGGGCCCGTTACGGATCATCCGGCGGTACGTTATGCGAGCCGTCGTTACTATGCCAGGTTGCTAAGACACGGCGTCAGAATTTTCGAATACCAGGAAAAATTCATGCATGCCAAGGTCGTGCTGGTCGACGATTGGTGCACCATTGGCTCGAGCAACATGGATCGTTGGAATTTCCGCTGGAACCTTGAAGCCAACCAGGAAGTTGAAGGCCCGACTCTGGCCCGTGATGTGCAACAAATGTTGCTGAATGATTTCGAATGCAGCGAGGAAATTCACTACGGCGTGTGGTTGCAACGGTCCTGGTGGCAACGCTGGAAAGAACGGTTGTGGGGTAAAATCGATCGCTGGCTGGCCCAATAACAGATTCGGGACACGCATCAAAATCGGCACAGTCTCTGCCGAAAGGACAGGCGCCCCCAGCTGCCGTCGCAGTACTGAGCCCAGAGTAAGTATCCCCCGGCAAAGCCGGGGGCTTTATTTTTGTGAGCCGCTCAAAGCGGCATGACGGGATCGCTGCGCGCTCCCTTGCGTCCCCTGAAGGGAACCAGATTTACATCAGATTCAGCCGATCGACGCATTGATCTGCATCGTCCTGGTGCTGAATAATTTCCTGCAAATACTGCTGCACCAAGTTTCATCCTTAACACATTTCGCCCGCTGGGCGGGCTCCTACAATTCTTATTAGCACCTGTAGGAGCCCGCCCAGCGGGCGAATTTACTACGCCCAGCGGTCCTGTCAAGCCGCTTTTAGCGAACAAAAATGAGGACACGTATCAATTTCGTCCTAACCTTTCCATGCCAAAGAGACAGGAAATGAACGGAGATACGCCACCGGCAAGGGGTTTTATTACTGAGCTTAGACGTCGCTAACTGGTGGCTGTCCACAGTTCACCGATGACCGCACCGTGTGAATACGGCACAGTCATTGGCGTCTTTGACTCTGACCCTCGATTTTTCGCTGCGCTACACTATCTAAAATAATAATCGGAAGCGACGATCATGGAATCTTTCAAATCGGTCATTGGTATCATGGCCTACGCGTCACTTGGGTTTTCATTTGCAGCTGCTTACCTGAAAATCAACAAGATTTGGAAAAGAAAACACAATGCGGAAGTTGCTAATAGTGTTTCCATTGTGGGAAATATTTTTGACATCATTCCGCTCACTTTTTTTTCCCTGAACTTTCTGATTCTTTCTCAATGGCAAGGGTTGATTGACAGCGTTGTTTGGATTTTTGCGGCGGCGATATCAATCGTCATCGGTTCCGGACTCTGGGTGCAGGAAAATCGAAACAAGTCGTTCTGGGTCAGGATAAAGGAATCACTGAAGCTTGAGAAATCTGAAGTTGGTCACCTTGCGACCTCTTTCTTTCGTCCGTCCGGTGCCGAAATAATCCTTGAAATTTTCGCTCGATTCGCCTACATCGATCGTGATCTGGTTGCTGGCGAGCAGAAGTTGATTCAGTCGTTTGCAGATACATGGCACATTGATATTGACTGGGAGGAGCACCGGAAGCTTGCCGATTTGGAGCAGCCGGTTAGTTTCATCAAGACACGAGATAGCGTCGGGCGTTACCTGAAAACATCGCCGCCTACAGAGCAAGTCGGACAATTGATCGATGTATTGCATGCGCTCGTAATGGTAGATGAAAACGTCTCCGAGCAGGAGAAGTTGATACTGGACGAAGTCCATCAATATCTTCTTAGTTATATTGACGACTCCGATGTTCAGGCAAATTACACGGTAATAATTGCACCACAGAATCGCAAACAGGATGCGGCTATCGGCGCCCTTCTGCCTGATGCCAAAAAAATCAAAGTTGCCGGCGGCTCAGGTTACCTGGTTGGTTCATTCTATTCGCAGGACTATGCAGATGTGATTTGCGATCAATATCGTGAACTTGGATTTTTTACGATTGATCTTGTGAATAAGGCCACCGCAAATCCCTGATCAGATTCACCCGATTGGATATGAGGAGACATGAGGATACCCACTGGTTTTGCCCTGTGATTCCCATCGCAAAGAGCCACAATTCAGGAAAAGTTAGTAATGGCATCAACAGGTTGCACCGCTGTACCAGAATGTCAGATACTTGTGGTCCCCGAGCGATAACCGATAAGCCGATTAATCCTCGGGATTTGGCGTATGATCGGAAACATCACAGGGGTGGCCAGGAATCATTTGACGATTGGGCCTGAGATCCGTGACGCGAATTACTTGTCGTGAATAAACGGAAACCCTTAGAACCTGAACCGGGTAATGCCGGCGTAGGAAGAGGATTCTCCGATGTTCCCAGACAAAGACCAGTGGCCATGCATTTTTGCCATCTCTGCATTCCTTTGCTCGTTCTTCATCTCTAACACTGCACTTACAGAGGAGGTTCTGGAGGAAATCGTTGTTACGGCAGATTTTCGCGAACGGACTGCCCGTGAACTCCCGCTAAGTATCTCAGTACTTGATCGGGAAATGATATCGCAATCAGCGGTACAGCATTTCGAGGAACTCGTATTTTCTGTACCGAACATGAACCTGTCAGGTGACGGACATCGCGCCCGGTATTTTCAGATTCGTGGTGTCGGCGAACTGGAGCAATATGAAGGTGCGCCGAACCCCTCGATCGGTTTCCTGATCGACGATATCGATTTTAGCGGTATCGGCTCGATTGCCACACTATTTGATGTGCAGCAGATCGAAGTGCTACGTGGGCCCCAGGGCACGCGTTACGGTGCCAATGCGCTGGGCGGGTTGATCTACGTACAAAGTGCTGAGCCGACTTCGGAGTGGCATGGTGTGGCGCAAATCAGTGCTGGCAGCGAAGATGCATTTTCCGCAGGCCTCGCGTTAGGCGGTCCGATTACAGCGGATGGAAATTTGAAATTCCGTGTTAGCGCTCACCATCATGAAAGCGATGGGTTTAGAAACAATGCCTATTTGCAGCGAGACGATACCAATGGACGCAACGAAACGTCACTGCGCGGCAAGCTGGTTTGGGAGCCGTCGGACGATTGGCAGATAAGCCTGGCGACAATCTATGCTGATGTAGACGATGGCTATGACGCTTTCGCGATCGATAACAGTCTCAATGTATTGTCCGACAAACCAGGCAAAGATGCACAAGAAAGCAGGGGTGCGTCGCTGAAAGCAATATGGAGCGGCGCCGAAAAATTTGCTGTCACGTCGATCACGACCAGTGCGAAATCGGATATCAAATTCGGCTTCGACGCGGATTGGGGAAACCCGGAATCCTGGTTGCCTTTCACCTACGATTTTGTGGTCGAAAATGACAGGAAACGGCAAACAGTCAGCCAGGAGTTTCGGCTGAGCTCAGTTGATGCCGGCAAACTCTTCAACGGCTCCACAGATTGGCTGGTGGGCGTTTATGTCATGCAGCTCGATGATGATCTGGATGCCCTAACCCAGGGGATCCTGATCGATCCGGACCCGGCATTCGGTTACACCTTAACCGTCGACGATGAATTCTCGGGTCGTTATGAAGCGCTGAATGCAGCCATCTTCGGTCAACTCGATATTGCAATTGGGGATACGAATCAACTGGGCTTTGGCTTGCGGGTGGAGCGCCGCGATACCGATTACAGCAACACGTCCGGTCTGGTATTTAGTCCTGCCGAGACCATGATAGGCGGCGAGCTAACGTTCACGCATGACTTCTCCGATCTGACGACCGGGTATGCCAGTCTGGCCCGGGGATTTAAAGCAGGCGGATTCAACCCCGGCCCTGGCGTTCCGGATGAGCGCCGACAATTCGATACAGAAACGGTCTGGAACCTTGAAGTTGGCATGAAGTCGCGCTGGCTGGATGAGTCGTTGCAATTGAATACCGCAATTTTCTACAGTGATCGCCGCGACCAGCAAATTCGGACGTCGTTTCAACTGGTCCCCAACGACCCGGCCTCATTCGTGTTTTTCACTGACAATGCGAATAAAGGGAGAACAATAGGACTGGAGGTCGAACTGCGCTGGCTGGCGAGTGATGCGTTCGAATATTTTCTTAATGCAGGCCTGCTGGATGCGGAAATTACCTCCTTTGGTACGAGCGAGGTCAACCTGGATGGGCGCAATCAGGCGCATGCGCCCGGATACACATTGAACGTCGGTGGCATTTACAGAAGGGCAAACGGTTTTTTCGTCCGGCTCGATGTTGCAGCGCGTGACGAGTTCTATTTTGACTATAGCCACAATCAACGTTCAAGTGCCTACGAACTCGTCAACGCCCGATTGGGTTTCGAGACAGACCGCTGGACCGCCCAGTTGTGGATGCGCAATCTGCTTGACGAGCGCTATGCCGTACGCGGTTTCTATTTTGGCAATGAGCCACCGGATTTTCCCAGCACGTTATATGTTCGTTATGGTGATCCGCGCCAGATCGGCGTGACATTTGATATGAGGTTTTAACTATGCGAGTTGCTGTCGATATCAGTCTTTATCCGCTTACCGACGATTTCATTCCACCGATCAAGGATGTGATCGAACGCCTGAACGCTTATGAGTCGATAGAGGTCGTCACCAATCCGATGAGCACCCAGCTTCGCGGTGAATATGACGATGTAATGGCGGCGATCAGTCAGGAAGTGAAGACCAGCTTTGAGACATCACCAAAGGCCATTTTCGCGATCAAGATTCTGAACAACCCGATCAGCGATTGAACATCTAAACGTGGCAGGCCTGCTGGAAACGCTGACGGACCAGGTGCGGGTATATTCGGCTCTCGAGTTCGCTGCAGTCGTGTTTGCGCTTCTCTATCTCGTGTTGGCTATCCGGGAAAATATCTGGTGCTGGCTGTGCGCAATGATAAGCACTGCTATCTATGTCTGGTTGTTCATAGGCGCGAAGCTGTACATGGAATCCGTGCTGAATATATTTTACTTCGTCATGGCAGTGTATGGGTGGTTCGTCTGGCATTCCGGCGAGATCGACAAAGAGTTACTGCCTGTGTCAGTGTGGTCAGGTATAACTCACGTCAGGGCGATTTTCGTGATCGCAGTCCTGACCGCGATGAGTGGCTATGCACTGACGCAAACTTCGGATGCGGCTTATCCCTATGTCGATTCGGCGACGACTTTTGCTGCCATCTGGGCTACGTTTCTTGTCGCGCGAAAGGTGCTTGAAAACTGGTGGTACTGGCTGCTGATCGATGCCGTATCTGTCCTGATCTACTGGTCAAGGGGCCTCGAGCTCACCGCGCTTCTTTTCGTCGTTTACGTCGCATTGATCCCAATCGGCCTGATTCGCTGGACACGGTCATACCGCAAGAGTCAGAACTGCACAGCGCTTGCGACATGAGTGAATCATTGTCGGCATACGATGTATTGATGACTATTCCGGGTTGGGAGGCAGCACCGTCGCAGATCAATGAGCTAAAGGGTGGGTTAACGAATCGTACCTATCACGTACGATCTGGCGAAAAAGAATTTGCTTTACGCATTAGCGCAGTACCTACCAGCATGGTTCTTCCCGATCGCTCGTGTGAGCTGGCAATACTCGAGGAGGCAAGCAAGGCGGGGATTGCGCCGGGAGTTTTGTATGCAGACATTGAAAAGGGAATCCTGCTTACAGAATACTTGCCGGGACCTGTATGGCAGGCGAGAGATCTGGAGAATCCGAAAACGATCGAAGTACTCGTGGATATCCTGCGTCGGGTGCATGCGTTGCCATTGTGTGGATCGCAAACAGATCTGAAATCGTCCGCGACGAGGTATGCGGAGGCCTTGCAGAAAAGCGCTGGCTTGCATGATTTCGCGTCTTACTGTGTCGATATCATCAACAGCATCCCCGCTCGCGACCAACTGGTTTGCTGTCACAACGACGTTGTCGCCGGAAATATAATAGGCTCGACGCCAGTGAAATTGATCGACTGGGAATATGCCGGCGACAACGATCCGCTTTTTGACCTGGCATCGATTATTGGCTATCACAATTTCAATAGAGGAAGAGCACAACACTTGCTAAGCGCCTATGCGGGCGGCGCAGATGCCCAATTGCAGGAATGCCTGGCAGAACAACTGCGGCTTTTCGATGCTCTCCAGTGGCTGTGGCTTGCTACGCGGTCCCGGAATGCGCCAGGGTGCAGGCAGTTGGCACGGCTTGAGGAATTACAGCAGAGAATTCGGTAACTGTGGAACGGCTGGTAAGAACGGGAGACCCCGCGACTCTGCCGGGGAGGCAGCCCAGGTTTGACAATTCCGGCAATCGCCCGCTGGGCGGGCTCCTACAATACTAATTAGCACCTGTAGGAGCCCGCCCAGCGGGCGATATGCGTTAAGGATGGAACTTCGCGCAGCAGCATTTACGGGCATTTATTCAGCACCAGGACGATGAAGATCAATGCGTCGATCAGCGGAATCTGATGCAAGACTGCCCCCTTCAGGGGGCGCTACGCTGTCCTGTCATGCCGCTTTGAGCGGCTCACAAAATGAAAGTCCCCGGCTTCGCCGGCGGATACGTACTGCTCCATCGATTGCGATAAGTAATCACCAACTATTGCGCAACTCTCGCAAGCCCAGGAAAACCTCTCTCGGGTCCGGTGCCTCGCCAAGCTCCGGAAACGCCTCCCGCAGGCGCACAATCACTGACGGATTCTGCAGACGAAAAAAGGTATTAACTTCAAGTTCCATAGCCATCGTTGTTATCAACGCGTTGTCAGGATCCTGATCCCTGTACTGAGCGAGCATTGTTTTCGCGGCATCATTATCCGGTTCACGATCCAGTGTGAACTCCAGATTATTGATGAGGTAATCATGCCCCGGGTAAATTCGCGTGTTCTCATCCAGCGTTTCGAGTTGGCTGGCAAATGTTTCATATAACTCCCTCGGGTGACCGCCGTTATGGCAGTTTCCGGCACCTGCATTGAACAAGGTATCTCCGCTGAATAAGGCCGGCTGATCAGTATGCGATAACAAACAAATGTGACTCATCGTGTGCCCTGGCGTATCCAGGCACTCCAGCTCAACAGTGCGACCGACCTTAATGATGTCTCCCGCGCCCACACCTCTATCCATATTCGGAATACGGCTTCTGGCATTGGTGTGCGCGATGATCTTTGCTCCCGTTGCCGCGACGAGTGCGCTGTTGCCGCCGGTATGATCACCATGCTCATGCGTATTGAGTATTTGCGTAATCGTCCAGTCATTGCTCTTCGCGACAGCAAGACACTTGCTGTAGTCCAGCGGGTCGATGGCAAGTGCCTCGCCTGATTCCGGGCAGGCGACCAGGTAGTTAAAGTTCCTGTACGCGTTTGCCGTCCATATTTGTTCAACCTGCATGGCGGGAAAACTCATAAAATATTGATTTAAAATGTAATTTCAAGATCTCATCCTCTGATCTGGCGTATTCTCAGACGCACAACGAATGGGCATTTTGCTTCCGCTGGGATTCTGAACCACTTATGCTTCCACGCTGTCATAGCGACTAAGTATTGTAATCCGTTTGGGGACCTTTTCGATGAAAAACACTGTTACTGGCGCGCTCGTCAGTTTGCTCCTCGTGGCCTGTGGGGGCCCGCAATCGAGTGAGCCCGAAAATCAGGATGCTGCAGATACTGCAAATGCCAGCAAGGAGGCCCGCATATTCGATATGCCCTACCTGATGCGCGATCTGGAGAATGGCCTCCGTGTCATCATCGTCGAAACCGACTACCCGGATATCGTGACACTGCAAATCCCGGTGCAGACCGGATCGCGAAATGAAGTTGAGCCCGGGAAATCAGGATTCGCACACTTCTTCGAACACATGATGTTTCGCGGTACTGAAAAATATCCCGCTGCTGTTTATGCCGACATCGTGAAGAAGGCTGGCGCAGATACGAATGCGTTCACAACGGACGACTTCACTAACTACCATATTACGTTCACCAAACCTGACCTGGAAAAGATGATCGAGATCGAGGCCGATCGGTTCCAGAATCTGAGTTACTCGGAAGCGGTGTTTCGCACTGAGGCGCTCGCAGTGAAAGGCGAGTATCTCAAGAATTTCTCTGACCCAACATCCCAGGCGTATGAACGTGCACGCTCGCTGGCATTCAAGCAGCACACATACAGCCATACGACCATGGGCTTCATTGAAGACATTGAAGCGATGCCGGATCAACTGGAGTACTCAAAGGAGTTCTTCAATCGTTGGTATCGTCCGGAATACACCACCATCATCATTGTGGGTGACGTCGATGCAGAAGCCACCTACGACCTGGTGGAAAAATACTGGGGCAACTGGCCAGCCGGCGATTACACAGTCGATATCCCTGCGGAGCCGGCACCTGTCGGTCCGCTGTATGAGCACATTCAATGGGAGGGTCCAACGCAGCCATGGGTATTCGTCGCGTTTCGTGGTCCGGCATACGATCCGACCGAAAAAGACATGCCGGCAATGGACCTTATTTCGTCAATCTATTTCTCGGATTCCTCCGAGCTCTATCAGAAACTGGTACTTGACGAACAATCCGTCGATCAACTGCAAACCTACTTCCCGGATCGGAAGGACCCGAACTTGCTGCTTATATATGCCCGGCTTACTGACGAGTCCCATGCGGCGGATGTCGAAGCCGAAATTAGCGCGACACTGGCCAACGCAAGAACCAGACTGATAGATGCAGAAAAGGTCAGCGAGACCAAGTCACGATTGCGCTATTCATTTACTTCGCAGCTCGATAGCTCAGGAAGCATTGGCGGTATTCTGGCTGGTTACGTGCAGTTTTCACGTTCACCTGAAACGATCAACGAGGTGTACAGGACTTACGATGCACTGACAGCAGAGGATCTGCGCACTTATGCGAACCGGTATTTCACCGATGCAGGCCGGGTCACCATAACTCTTTCCAATTCCTCCACTATGTCTGGCGTCGATTTATTGTCATCGATCGATGAAATTGTTGCCGCGACCACGACCGTGGAAACCCCTGAAAATCCCTCTATTCCTCAAGAAGCCGATGCTTCCAGCCGGGTTGAAGAGACGTTTGTGGCCAGCGGTGACATCGTTCCGGTTTCAATCGTTGCCAATCAATCCGCATCGTCACCACTGGTTGATGTAGCGGTCCTGATTCATGCTGGTGCCAGCCTTGACCCAGCCGGCAAGAAAGGCCTGGCATCGCTCACTGCTGCGATGGTGACCGATGGTGGGTCTGCGATCTACTCGATACAGGAAATCAATGCGGCCATGTATCCAATAGCGAGCGGCTTCAACGCACAGGTGGACAAGGAAATGACGCGCCTCTCCGGGCAGGTACACAAAGACAACCTGGCTATATGGTATCGCTACGTACGCAGTCAGTTATTGAATCCGGGCTGGCATGAAAAGGATTTCGAACGCGTAAAGACCCGTATGTCCAATGCGGTGCGGACCGGACTTGTCGGTAACAATGATGAGGAACTGGGCAAGGAAGTGTTATACAGCGCGATCTATGGAGCGGACCATCCTTATGGCTCGCTGAACCTTGGTAACAGTGGCGATATTGGCAAGCTGACAATTGATGACGTCAAAGAGTTTTATACCCAGTATTACACCATCGGGAACATGACGATTGGCTTGTCGGGTGGCTATCCTGATTCGTTCGCTGCGAAAATAAGTGACGATCTGCAATCCCTTCCGGCAGGGTCGCGCAGCGTGCTCGACATCCCTGCGGCACCGGCGCCAGATGGGAGCAAGGCGATTATTGTGCAAAAGGAAACGCCGGCAGTTGCGGTTTCTTTCGGCTTTCCGATTGATTTGAAGCGCGGTGATCCGGACTGGATCGCTTTGTGGCTGGCCCGTTCTTACCTTGGTGAGCATCGCAGCACCAACAGTTACCTGTTTCAACGCATTCGGGAAGAACGCGGCATGAACTATGGCGACTATGCATATATCGAATACTTTCCCAATGGCATGTTCCGTTCTCAGCCGGCGACAGCACTGGGGCGGCAACAACAGATTTTCCAGGTCTGGATTCGCCCGGTGCGCAGCAACAACGATGCACATTTTGCGACGCGGACGGCTGTGTATGAATTGCAAAAGATGATCGACGAGGGTATGAGCGAAACAGATTTCGAAGCGACGAAGACATTCCTGTCAAAATTTGTGAGCCTGGTCACCGATGGCCAGTCACGTCAGCTTGGTTACGAAATGGACAGCCAGTATTACGAAATTGATGATTTTGCGCAGTATGTTCGCGACGGGTTGGATGACATGACATTGGCTGATGTCAACAGGGTTATTCGCGAGAACCTCAGTACGGAGAGCATGCAATATGTATTCGTCACAAAGGATGCCGACGATCTTAAGCAACGACTGACAGGCAATCAGTCCTCACCGATGGTTTACGACAGTGAGAAGTCGGCTGCGTTGCTGGAGGAGGATAAACTCATTGAGACAATTTCATTGGGGTTCGGTGCAGATGATGTAACCGTTGTTCCAGCGGAAGAAATCTTCAATTAGGGAGCCCGAGTAAAAACCGTTTTCAGCTTGTTACGTATAGCGTGATGACTTAGATGCAATTTTAAAAACCGTGCAAGTTGTTGATTAACTGGTCAGGCTCAAGTCGTTGAGCAAACTGCGTGTAGTGAAATTACGACGGGGATATGGCAATGCGCGTAAAACGTTTCACGACTTGATGCCCAAATTGACATTTAGACAGGATGCTGCGAACTTCTGTGCCTGAAATCAGTCTCCTTTCAACAACAGCAAAACAACGAGTTGATTTCTGACCAGTTTCGACGATACCTTCAGGTACGATTTGGCGGGGGACTTCAGGCCAAGATACATGTACTTGTGATGGTAAAGCGGCTCCGCAAGGAGCCGCTTTTTTATTGGGCAGGAGGATCGTGGGTTTGCGAAATGGCTGCTTCGGGTCAAAAGCAGCCCCTCGGCAGTCTAACAGCACAGTGGCTGCTTTCGGCCGAGGCTGTGTAAAAACTACGTGATTTGGACGCTAATGGGACAGCGCACTACTTCAAGCCGCCGAGTGTCCAAGCAGGTAGTTTGGCGCCCACTTTAATCCGTCGCTAGCTAAAATGTGGACCGAAGTTACCACCAGCTTTCAAGAATTTGTCTTTTTACACAGCCTCGGCCATTAGCGGGCGTCGCATCAGTATTAGGTCAACCCAAAGATGAACGCGCGACCAAACGCGGTCATTGGCACCACAAGACCGAAAAAGATTAGGTTGGCGAACAACGCAATTCCGCCGACCCACGTGACACGATGGACACTACCGGTGTTGGTCCTGTCGAAAACTCCGAGCAACACGAGAAATGTCAGCAAGCCGGCGAACGCCAATGGTGGCTCCGGTAGATCAATTATGGGAAATTTCGCGATGCGTCCAAATGCCGGCAAAATAATTCCAATCGATGCAAGGTACATCAGCCTCTTGTGAATCTCGGACTTCCGACGATTAAGAACTGCTACAACGAGGAACCCGGTGAATGCGACCAGCATGCCAATATTTCCCCACACTACGCCAGCGATTCGGGAAATATCTGAATCTATGGTTCCATACTTTTCCAGCAAACGAGGCGCAAGCCCCATCGCAGCAGCAGCACCCGAAAGAAGAACTAAAATGCCAATCGTTATGCCGACCGCTCCCAATCGCCTGTGCAAGGCGACTCTTCCGTTGTTTGCTGCTGTCGTCTGCACACAGAACCAGATGAACCATGCGGTCAGGGCTGCGCCATGTGCATAGACATATGGCGGAATAGCAGGAACATCGAAGAATGCACGTAAGTAATATGTTGGCGAAAATCCAATCAGGACTATCACCAGTAAGGCATATGACACGTACAGGAAGAATTTGCTTCGACGATGCGATTCAGGCACGGCTGCCCCTCCGTTTCTAGTCAGTCGTATTTTCAAAGCTGCCGGAGTGCCAAACATAACCCGAGCTGCAACAAACGACGTAAGTAATTTGTCGGTGATGACCGGGTCAAAAGCAGCCTCTCAGCAGTTTAGCAGCCCAGCCGCTGCTTTCGCAGCCTATTAGCGGACGTTGAGTTCACTCAATTTCTGCAGCAATCAAAGCTAGCAAATTCTCAGTCGCAGTTAACAGAATATTTGACTCGTTGAGAGTCGCCTGCTGGCGAATTGTCTGCCATAACAGTTGGCCCTCGAATGCTACGTCGCGTTGCATAGCTCCAATATCGTACTCAAACGCACGTGCATTAAGAGAAGTGATCCCGTTTTTAACGAATACGTTACGAATTGACAGATATTTCGCGAGATGCGGGACCATAACTTCGTCCGTCGCAACACGATGCCACTCGTGATTTTCCCTTACATCGGAAACAAGAGCTGGCCAGGCTGCGAGCGCTTTTCGAAGTTCAATGTTTGATATCAATCGAGCCTGTCCTGATGCGATGATTGAGTCGAAGACGCTCATTGGAACTTCAAGTGTGTTTAGACCGTGTATCCGGAGGAACAATATTTCAGCCTGGTCCGGTGTCAATTCGGCGGTATCCGTACCAAGGAACTCGGCAAGCTCGAACGATGCGGCAATTACCCCCTCGAGTTCGGAGATACTCACATTGATTCGAGTCTTTGCAGATTCGAGTTCGTCGTATAATTCCGCCAATACTCGGCGCTCGATTCTTGGTAATTAGCCCAAGAAGCGTCCAACGCAAACGCGACGATGATCGAGGCAACGATAACTATCCCTTCATATAGATACGATTTCAGTGAGCGATCAGTCATTCTTATTGGCTACACAACTGGTAAATGCAGGCGGTCGCTTTGGGTCAAAAGCAGCCTCTCATAAGTTTAGCAGCTGAACGGCTGGTATTGGGTGAAGCGGACACTCGCCAATCACCTTCAACAGTGGCTGCTTTCGGCGGTGAAAGCAGCCACTGGGCTGCTAAACTGGTGAGAGGCCGCTTTTGACCCAAATCTGCCGGATGCAGTAGGAATTGATACGTGTCTGTTCTCAATTCTTAGCCGACGTTCGCCACGGCGTTGCGAAATCGAAATTTAACTAGTCGATGCATTCAAACGAACGCGCGCAACATACTCAAGACGGCCGTATAAAATAAGGAGGGGAAATTTCCGTGACTTGGATAAAATATGTACCGTTTGAACAGGCTACCGGCCAATTAAAGGTTTTGTACGGCAAGTACATGCGGCTCAACGAAACTGTTGCAAATATTGTAAGCGCCCAATCTCTTCGACCTCATCTGCTTGAGGGCCATATGGCATTCTATCGTGCCGTATTGGGCCATTCGGCCAACCAATTGCCGCTTTGGTACCTGGAGGCTGTTGGTGTTTATGTCAGCGCCTTAAACGGCTGTAGCTACTGCATTGACCATCACAGCCATTTCGGTGGATTGGCATTTGACGGTAACAAAGAAGCGTGGACTTCCATAACTAACGCAATGGTTGCTGACCGCCCTGGTGATGTCTTCGAAGGCAAAATGTTGGCGCTCTTGGGCTACGCAAAACAGGTCACCCTAACGCCAAAGCTGATCACCGCTGAGGCAATTCAGGCACTGCGGGATGCCAGCGCCGACGATGGGGAAATCCTTGAGGTCAATCAGGTCGCGGGATATTTCGCTTACGCAAATCGCACTGTTCTGGGGCTTGGAGTGACCCTCAAAGACGAAGTTTATGCTGATTGATACATTGGCTGTCTCTTTGTTGAATGACCGCTTCGCCGAAAGCAGCCACTGGGCTGCTAAACTGTTGCGAGGCTGCTTTTGAAAACCAAAGCGGACGCTGGCTTTAGTGAGATCAATGGGGTGCCTTTCTCTCATTTTTCGAGTCTTCTGGCGCGCAGACAGCTTGCTTGAATAACAATAACTGTTAGGAGAACAGAATGAATGAACGCGGTATCCGAAGGCGCAATGCGGCTAGAGGACTGTTCGTATCAGTGGTCTTCATGATTCCAATCACGGGATTTGGTAACGAGGAAAACTCGCCGCTAGTTGAATTCTCGAATTCGTGTGCGCCTGACGTACAGGAAAAATTCAATCGGGCAATAACGCAACTCCACTCCTTCGAGTATCTCGAGACGACGAGACTATTTAGAGAGATCACCAACGAAGATCCTGATTGCGCAATGGCGTATTGGGGCGCGGCGATGAGCGTTTGGCACCCGCTATGGGCGCCACCCAGCAGGACTGATCTGGAGAAAGGCGCTGCCTTGCTTGCTATTGCTTCTGACTTGGAAAGCACGCCTCGAGAATCGAACTATATTGATGCGCTAAGCACGTTCTTTTCCAGTAACGACGTTAGAAGCCATCGTGATCGGGCACGTGATTACGAGTTGCGCATGAGCGACCTATATAGCAGTAATCTAAAGGACCCAGAGGCTGCGATGTTCTATTCGCTGTCGTTGCTCGCCAGCGCTGATCCACGAGACAAGTCGTATACTCACCAATTCAAATCAGCGGGATTGCTTAACTGGGTTCGCGCTTCGCAACCAACACACCCCGGTGTCTTGCACTATTTGATTCACAGCTATGACTATCCAGGCCTTGCGCACTTAGCCCTCGATGCGGCGCTGACGTATGCGGATGCGGCGCCTGATTCTGCACACGCACAACATATGCCTTCTCACATATTCACACGGCTCGGTCTTTGGGACCGATCGCTCTCGTCGAATCACGATTCAACCCGGTCAGCCGCCGAATACACGGTCAGTGCCCACTTGCCCGGACACTACGACGAGGGGCTGCACAGTATCGACTATCTAATGTACGCTATGCTGCAGACGGGTCGCGATGATGAGGCACAACAGTTACTACTGCGACTGGGAAACATCAAGAAGACAGACACCGAAAACTTCAAGGTCGCCTTCGCCTATGCGTCCGCACCAGCGCGCTACGCACTAGAACGTCGCATGTGGAATGAGGCGAGTGATTTACAGTTTGTGCGTGAGGACTTTGCTTGGAACGATTTTCCATGGGCCCAATCAATTCACTACTTCGCGCGGGGAATTGGTAGCGCTCGAAACGAGCAACCAGAGAAAGCACGCCAAGAGCTAGCGATAATCAAAAATCTTCTGACCAACTTGCCGGAGGCAACCCCCACCTATTTTCGAACGGAAGTTGAGGTTCATGCCGAATCCGTGAAATCCTGGATCCTGCTGGCAGAAGGCGATGCGAAAGGGGCTCTGTCTCTAGCAGCAGCTGCCGCAGATCGGGAGGATGCAGTGGACAAGCATCCGGTAACACCAGGTGAGGCTCTACCAGCACGCGAACTCTATGCGGACATGTTGCTTGATGTCGGTGACGATGCACAGTCGCTTGAGCAGTATCTAGCAGTGCTAGCAGTATCTCCGAATCGACTAAATGCGCTTATCGGTGTGGCACGTGCGGCTGGCCGTACTGGCGACATCAGGCTCGCTGAGCAATATCGTGCCGTCGTGCTTGAGCAAACGCGATCAGCAAACGGTCGTCGTGCCAGTCTGGACGGTATGAGGAAATCGAGTCAATAAGTAGACTTCGTCTCTGCCAACGCTGGGTCCCAGTGGCTGCTTTCGGCCGAGGCTGTGTAAAAACGTACGTAATTTCGATGCTAATGGGACAGCGCACCACTTTGGACGCGAACGAATTCAAGCTGGTGATCTGATACCCACTTTAATCAGGTATTCGCTGAAATCTGGACCGTAGCTACCACCGACTTTTACAAAATTGTCTTTTTACACAGCCTCGGCCGTTAGCAGCCGGTCGAGTGCTAAACTATTGAGAGGCTGCTTTTGACCCAGACACTCAATAATCCTTTTGACAAACTTGCACTGGCGTAAGTTATGGAATCCAAGCATGAAATTCGGCAGGTGGAAGGATACGTTCGAGGCAATTGGCTTGGTGGCGATGGTCGCTTCACTGGTTTTTGTCGGGTTTCAACTACGGCAGGATCGATTGATTGCTCGTTAGGAGCTGACCTCAGAGTCGTTTGAACTGATGATCGCACTGGATCAGAACCTGCTCGATCCAGAATTCGCCGGTACATATGCGAAGATGCTGGAGCGATCCGAAGACCTATCACTTGAAGAGATGGTACAGATCGATAGTCTGCTGAGGGCGGTAAGAACTCTGTACGTGAGAGAATGTTACTTACAAGCAAGGGAAATCTTTGTTGAGTGCGAGGCGATCGTTCGATACACCATTGAGAAGTATTTCGGGAATTGGTATGGCCAGTCATGGTGGCGCCTAAACAAGCCACAGTCCATTGAAGTCCTGGGTAACCTGCCGAATTGGATCGATGCAGATATTGAAAATCTTGATCCGAATTCGTATCGCCAAAGACTTGAGGAAACAGCGACGCGGAATTAATGGCCTCTTCTGGCTGCGACGAAAGACAGCTGTCCAGTCAGCCGCCCCCGCGTTTGTGCGCATAATTCGCGTTACTCTCGATGGTCATGCAGTGCTTGCCAGATTTTCAACGGCGTTACCGGCATATCGATGTGCTCAATATTGCGGACTGACAATGCATCGAGCACCGCGTTAATCAACGCCGGTGCTGCGCCCACAGTGCCGGCTTCACCAGCGCCTTTCACGCCCAGCGGGTTTCTTGGCGATGGTATTTCCTGGTAGCGAAAACTAATGTCGGGAATCCAGTCCGCACGTGGCATTGGATAGTCCATGAATGTCGCTGTCAGGAGCTGACCCCCGTCAGGATCGTAGATCGCATGCTCACCGCAGGCCTGGCCAAGGCCCTGTGCTACGCCGCCCATGATCTGGCCCTCGAGTATCAGTGGATTAATAACTATGCCGACATCATCCTCAACCGTATAGTGCAAAATTTCCATGACGCCGGTTTGCGGATCGATTTCCAGCTCACAGACATGGCAACCATTCGGAAACGTACCGGCTTCGGGTGTGAATCGTTCACTTCCATAGAGTCCCGGAGCAACGTCATCGGGCCGTTTTGCAGCATCGAAAGATGCCAGCGCAACCTCGGCCAGCTTTGCGGTCCGGTCTGTTCCAGCAATGCGGAAAACGCCGTCATCGAATTCGATATCCACCACCGCGGCCTCAAGAACTTCCGCAGCCATCTTGCGTCCGTGCTCAATAACTTTCTCTACCGACAGGTACAACGATGAGCCGCCGATAGCCATCGATCGCGAACCGCCAGTACCTTCACCGGTCGGCACCAGGTCGGTGTCTCCCTGCACGATGTCTATTTGTTGCATGTCTATGCCAAGGCCACCGGCGACCATCTGCGCGAAACTGGTCTCGTGCCCCTGGCCGGATGCTTGCGTGCCCACCAGAACCGTAACCCGTCCGTTCTTCTCAAAACGGACATGTGTTTCCTCGCCACCCATCGCCGAACAGATTTCGACGTAGTAACTCATGCCGATGCCGCGCAAAAGACCGCGCGTGGCACTCTCGGCACGTCGTGCATCGAAGCCGGCCCAGTTCGCCCGCTCGAGGCCAGCGTCCATTAATTTTTCGTATTCACCCGAATCATAAACACGGCCGGTCGGCGTTTCATAAGGAAACTGATCGGGCTGGATAAAGTTTCGCCGGCGAATTTCGTCAGGCGACAACCCAAGCTGCAGCGCCGCCTTATCCATGAGGCGTTCGATCAGGTACGCTGCCTCAGGACGACCGGCGCCGCGGTATGCATCGACCGGCACCGTATTGGTAACAACCATGCGTGTATCGACGTAACAATTTTCGATGTCGTAACAACCGGTCGTCATACAGGCGCCAAACCAGGGAATGATCGGGCCGGCCTGCGAACAGTAGGCGCCAAGGTTGGCCGTAATCGACACGCGTATCGCCTGGATCCTGCCATTTTCATCCATGGCCAGGCTGGCCTGGCTAACGTGATCACGACCGTGCAGATCGGACAAGAAACTTTCATTGCGATCGGCAAGCCATTTGACAGGTCTGCCGGTATCCATCGCGGCGTGTGCTGCGACAACCGTCTCACACTGCAGGAAGAACTTGAGCCCGAATGCGCCACCAACATCGGGAGAAATGACGTGGAGTTTTTCAGGTTCAAGATTAATGGAGGGCAGCAACCGATCGCGCAAAACATGCACGCCCTGGCAACCCTGGTAAACGGTCATTTTGTTGCCATCAAAGCTGATGTTGCAGCCACGCGCTTCCATTGCGGTGGGCGCCAGTCGATTGTTGATGATTTCGATATCGACAGTCTGTGCGGCATCGGCAAAGGCTTTGTCTGTCAGATCCCGCTCACCATATTCCAGGATGCCGTAACTATTGCCGGGAACGCTGTCATGAATTTGCGGAGCGGTGTCGCGCATGGCGTCAGCCGGCGTCACCACTGCATCGAGTTCATCGACATCAAGCCAGATCAGTTCTGCAGCATCGCGAGCGGCAGCCAGTGAGTCTGCGACGATACCGGCGACCGGTTCGCCGACATAACGTATGCGATCACGCGCGAGCGGCGGTTGTTGCAATGCGGGTCGCGCCTCGCTCAACGAACTGGGTGGCATGCCAGCTCCCACGACATCGCCAATGCCTGCGGCAGTCAGGTCTTGCGCGGTATAGACCGCGATAACACCCGCCGCCTGGCGCGCCTCGCTGACGTCAAGCGATGTGATCGTTCCGTGCGCGTAGGGCGAGCGCAGAATGTACAGGTATGCCTGGTTGGGCAGGGAAATGTCATCGGTATAGCGGCCATCACCGGTGAGGAATCGCTGGTCTTCCGTACGTCTGATCGCCTGCCCGGTGCCGAATTTTCCCACTGCTGTTCCCGTTGTTGTTGTTATGAGGCCGTATTTTGCTGTGTCATGTGGACTAATTCAAACGAAGTTCGATGCTGGAATAGGTCGCGCAGTGAATAATACATGGTGCTCTGTTAGATTGTGCCCTGACAACAAGCGCTAGTCGTCCAACAAGGTGGCTCTGAACCCATCACACCTACCTTGTTGGACTACTAGGTACACAAAAATTCGCCGGGGACATCTATGACGCCTGAAAATCGCGCAGCATATTGGCGCGCAAATCTACGCCTCGTGACTGGCTGCATGCTGGTCTGGTTCATCTGTTCCTACGGATTTGGCATCCTGCTTGTTGAGCAACTCAATACTGTTCGCATCGGTGGCTTCAAACTTGGTTTCTGGTTTGCGCAGCAGGGTTCTATCTATGTGTTTGTCGCACTGATCTTCTTTTACGCCTGGCGCATGAACAAAATGGACCGTCAATACGACGTCCACGAGGATTAGATTATCTCATTGCAAGCATTGACATACCTCGTGGTCGGTTCGAGTTTCGCGCTCTATATCGGTATCGCAATATGGTCGAGAGCACACAACACCCGCGACTTCTATATTGCCGGCAAGAGCGTGTCCCCGATTGCGAATGGGATGGCTACAGCAGCGGACTGGATGAGTGCGGCTTCATTTATTTCGATGGCCGGTCTGATCGCTTTCCTGGGCTATGATGGGTCCGTTTATCTCATGGGCTGGACGGGCGGCTATGTTCTGCTGGCGCTGTTTCTCGCGCCATACCTCAGGAAATTCGGCAAATTTACTGTTCCGGAGTTCATCGCCGAGCGGTACTACTCAAAAACGGCCCGTATCGTTGCGGTCATTTGCTTGATCTTTATTTCGTTCACCTACGTCGCCGGACAAATGCGCGGTGTTGGAATCGTTTTTTCACGCTTCCTGGAAGTCGAGGTAACGGTCGGGCTTGTCATTGGTATGGGCATCGTCTTTGTCTACGCTGTACTTGGTGGCATGAAGGGCATTACCTATACGCAGGTTGCACAATACTGCGTGCTGATATTCGCCTATACCGTACCCGCGATTTTCATCGCATTGCAAATTACTGACAACGCAATCCCGCAACTGGCTTTCGGCAGCGAAATCAGCGGTTCAGGTGTCAGTTTGCTCGACAAGCTTGACGACATCGTTACGTCACTGGGCTTCAATCGTTATACCAGTGGTACCAAGAGCACGATCGACATCTTCTGTATTACCTTTGCGCTTATGGCCGGGACTGCCGGGCTGCCACACGTCATCGTGCGATTTTTCACGGTCCCCAAAGTTCGCGATGCGCGAATTTCCGCCGGTTACGCGTTGTTGTTCATTGCCATACTGTATACGACCGCTCCTGCAGTTGGTGCAATGGCCCGTTACAATCTCATCAATACCATTCAGCAAGGCGAGGTGGGTGCGGCTGATGGCAATATTCTTTACGACGAGCGCCCGTTGTGGATGCACACATGGGAAAAAACCGGGCTGGTCGGTTTTACCGACAAGAACGGTGACGGGAGAATTCAGTATTATGACGACAGCAATGATGACTTCACGGCGACCGCAGAGCGTTACGGTTGGCAGGGAAATGAGCTCACGGTAGACCGTGACATCATGGTGCTTGCCAATCCGGAAATTGCAGGTCTGCCGGATTGGGTGATTGCGCTGGTAGCGGCGGGCGCAATTGCGGCTGCGCTATCGACCGCGGCAGGATTGTTGTTGGTGATTTCCGCGGCGGTATCACACGACCTGATCAAGGGTATATTCGTCCCGGATATTTCCGAGAAAAAAGAGTTGCTCGCGGGCCGCATCGCCGCCGCATTCGCGATCGTCATTGCCGGCTATCTTGGTTTTGATCCTCCTGGTTGGGTCGCACAGGTGGTGGCATTTGCATTTGGCCTCGCAGCCGCATCCCTGTTCCCCGTAATCGTGCTCGGGATATTTTTCAAACGGGCGAACAAGCAGGGCGCAATCGCCGGTATGCTGACCGGCCTGATTTTTACTTACGGTTACATCGAGTACTTCAAAGGCTTGTTTTTAAAATGGGCAGGTGCACCGTGGGGTGAGAATGTAGCCGAGCAGTGGCTCTTTGGCATATCTCCGGAGGGCATCGGCGTAATTGGCATGCTTTTAAATTTCGTCGTCGTAATTTCAGTCAGCTACATGACGGCACCACCGCCGGAGCACATTCAACACTTGGTTGAACACATTCGGGTGCCACGCGCCATCGACGGATGAGTGACGATCACGCCAGGCAGAAGGGAAACATTAAGCGTGTTCAGTTTGCGCTTGTACTGACCGCCAGCTTCATGCTGGTCGAGGTTGTCGGCGGAATTCTGTCGGGATCGCTGGCATTACTCGCCGATGCCGGCCATATGCTCACGGATACGATGGCACTGGCTTTGACGGCCTTCGCTTTTCGGGTAAGCGCCCGGCCCCGGCCGACGAGAAACGGAGTTTTGGTTATCAGCGATTTCAGATCATTGCGGCATTCGTCAATGGTCTGAGTCTCTTTCTGGTGGTTGGCTGGATCCTGGTCGAGGCGGTACGCCGGTTTATTGATCCACCCGTTGTGCTTGGCCAGACAATGCTCGTTGTCGCCGGAGCAGGGTTGATCGTCAATATCGTTGCATTCATCATTCTGCACGGCGCAGATCAGCAGAATCTCAACATGCGTGGCGCAGCTTTGCATGTGATCGGCGATTTGCTGGGTTCCGTCGCTGCCATCGTGGCAGCGATTGTGATCATGTCGACTGGCTGGATGCCTATCGACCCGATTCTGTCAGTAGTGGTTGCCATGCTCATTTTGCACAGCGCCTGGAAGCTGGTCAGGCGTAGCGCCCATATTCTTCTTGAGGGCGCTCCGGAATGGCTTGACGTTGCGGAAATTCAATCGGAAATCATTTCTAACGTCCCGGATGTGAGTGAAGTTCATCACGTACACGTGTGGTGTCAGACTTCGCAGAATCTGACGCTGACGATGCATGTTGTGCTGGAAGAAAGTGTGGCAGACGGTACCGCGGTGGTGCGCAGCGTCAAACAAATCTTGCGAGCGAAATTCGGCATCAACCACTCAACAATCGAAGTTGAAAAAGGCGACTGCGCCGATCATTGAAAAAAGCGTTTATTGATCGCCCGGTTGCACAATACCGATATAGGGCAGCGTGCGATCGTGTTCAGCAAAATCGAGCCCGTATCCCACGATCCACTCATCACCGACGTTGAATCCCAGGTAGTCGACTTTCACATCGACTTCGGCGCTGTGTTCTTTGCGCACGAGCGTGCAGGTGCGAACCGATGCCGGGTTGCGGGATTTCAGCATATCAATGAGGTAGCGCAGGGTGTGGCCGGTGTCGACGATGTCTTCAACGATAAGTACGTGTCGGCCCTCGATGCTTTCACGAACATCAAGAACCAGGCGTACCGCACCGCTGCGAATACTGCCATGTTCATAACTCGATACCGCGATGAATTCGATTTGTCGCGGGATGGTCAGTCTGCGCGACAAGTCGGCGAGAAAAATAAAGGCGCCTTTAAGAACGCCGACGAGGATGATTTCGCCTTTGTCCGCATAGTCGGCAGAAATCTGCCGGGCGAGTTCATCAACTCTGGTGCTGATTTCATCTGCGCTGATTAGTACTTCTGGATTGGAAGCTGGCACCGCTACTCTCTTCAGTAAGTCGAAATCGTGATCCTATGCTAGGTCTATTTACCAGTGGGCCGCAAGAGCAGGGGTTCAGTTTCAGGACTCCTGATCGGCTAATTCCTGTTTTTTGCGAATCGCCGGCGATACCAACCAGGCGAACAGCAAGGCAAAGAACGCGAGCGACCATACGATGACTGCGCCAGCGGGCAGGTCGGCAGTCACTGAAATCAAAAGGCCGGCGAGGCATCCGGCAACGCCAACGCCGTAGCCACAGAAGATCCGCAAGCCCTGTCGGGTGATATGGCGGGTTGCCAGCGCCGGGACGATCAGGCACGCAAAGACCAGGTAGATGCCAACCAGCTGCACGGATGCCGTCACCGCGAATGCGAACACGGCATAGAAACCGAAGCCTCGCATTTGGTCACGCATCGAGTACCAGGCGATGAGTACCAAGCCGTTGACGATCGCAATCGGTAACAACTGATCGTAATTTACCCAGAGAATCTGGCCAACCAGCATTTCCTTCAGGTGTTCGCCGCCATGCGGGTTGCCCGCCAGCAGAATTATTCCGGCGGTGGCGGCGAGAACGAAGGATATGCCGATCAAAGCCTCTTGTATGTTCGGCCAGCGTCGATCCGTCCAGTGCAGGATGAACGCGGCCAGTAGTGCTGCCGTGACTGCGACGATTTGTACCATCCAGCCTTCGGCTTCCCACCCGGCAGAACTGGCGGCAATGATTCCGAGGCCTGCGACCTGCGCGATTGCGAGATCGATGAATATGATGCCACGCCGTAGTACCTCTGTGCCCAAGGGCACGTGTGTACTGAGGACTAACAGGCTGGCCAGCAACGCAGGAATTACGATACTCAGTTCATAGGTACTCAAGGGTTGTGCTCCTCCAGCATCCGAATGGTCTCATCATAGAGTGTAAACAAGTCGGTCGATTCATCAGTGCCACCAATCGTATAGGGCAATGTTATCTCGGCAAGATCGAGCCGCTCCGCGAGCCACATGGATGGTTTTTCGTTTTCAAAGGGCGTACGGATAACGCCGAGCGGTGGGTTGGGTGTTAGTTGTTCGAGCAGCTTCGCGAGCTGCGCGCCACTCGGCGGTACGCCCGGTTTTGACTCAAGCGTTGCAACAATATCCAGATCGAGCCAATCCGCAAGATAACTGAAACTGCGATGATGGGAGGCAAGCCGCATGCCCTGCAGGCTCAGCGTCCGGTCTTCCCATCGCTGCGTGGCATCCCGCCAACGGCTCTGAAAATCGTCCAGCCGCATGTCGTAATCTTTGCTGTTGCCCGGGTCCAGTTTTGTCAGGCGCTCGGCCAGTGCATCTGCAACGCGGCGGATATTTCTCGGGTTGAGATGAATGTGCGGGTTGCCCTGTGGATGTACGTCGCCTTGCGCGCGATCGATGCTTTTCGGTACCTCGAGGCGGCGCACGAAGTCCGCGGCGAGAAAGTAGCCTGGATTACCAGCCTGAATTTTGGCGTTACCGGAGCGACGTAACAAAAGCGGTAACCAGCCAATTTCGAGATCTGCACCTGTGCACACCACCAGATCGGCGCGGCGCACGGCTGCAATCAGGCTGGGACGTGCCTGCAAGCGGTGCGGATCCTGAAACGCAGTGGTCGCAACAGTGATCTCTGCCTGGTCACCGGCAAGTTCTTCCAGCAACGAGCCCCATTCGGGCTCACAAACGAAAATGTTGAGCGCGCTCGCGGCGAATGGCAGCAGGACGAGTATCAGGAACGTCGTGAATCTCTGCATGTTATTGCTCCTAAAACTCGTGCGCGCCATGCGCGCCGAGACTCATGATGTATTGCATCGACCATTGCTGGTCCGATTGCGACAAGACCTGGTCGACAATGTATTGCACCCGTAAACGACTGAACTCACTGAGCGACCAATCGATCATCAGCGAGTCACGTTTCGAGGCCCGTCCAGGGTCTTCAAGTAGGGTGCCGACGAATAGCGGGCCGTTATCTGAATCGACTACGTCATGCCGATAACCCGCACGCCACCGTTGCATAAACTGCCATATGCCCTGCAAGTACCATCCGCTCTGGTTGCCATCGTACAACTGGCCCGCAAACGTCCCGTCCTCATCCCGGTGGAAGTACTCCGCCTGCACCTTGATGCTTTTTTGCGTAGCGTTGCCATCCGGCGCCCACTTCCAGACAAAATCAATGGTTGCAAGATCACTATTCCCGGTAAACGACTCGCCCGGTGTACCACTTTCACGATCAATTACATCAGCCGACAACCATGACAGGCCCACTTGCCAGCTGTTACTCAGGCCGAGGTCGCCGCCAATATTGGTAAATAACGTGAATGCACCGGGTGAGGTCTCGTTATTGGCCGTGGCGGGGAATCCTCCTCCCCAATTCAGCTCAGCGCCCAGTTCAACCAGCAGGGATGTCGGTGCGACCCAGCGCAGCTGCAGTCCGTCTACGACATACTGGCCGCCGAAAAAAGCCTGGTAGGGCAGCGGGCGGTCGCTGAAGTCGTCCGCATGACGATGAAACTTGTTCAGATAGCCGGCTTCCGAAAAAAACCGGCCGCCGGTGAGCATGAAACCGCTCGGCAATGATGTGGTTTGTATCCAGACTTCTTCAAGTTCGAGTACTGTTTCTCCGTCTTCACTCGCAATCGCCAGTGTGAGATTGCCATAAAAATATGGATCAATGCTTGCCTGCAAATTGAAATCGGACTCGCCCAGCGAGAAGCCGGAATTACCGGGGCCTAATTCGCCGCCTGGCATGAAGCCGGGAATCGCAGTCCAGCCGGGATCGACATTCGAAAACCCGGCAACGAACACAGAACCTATCGCAGGGTTGAAAGCGTTCGGCGAAGCTGCGCCGGATGTCTGGTCTATTGCTGTCTGCTCCGCCAGTTCGATCGCTTCATCGGCGTTTCGTTCGGCGCCGCGCGCCTGGCGCTCCGCTCGTGCCAGTCGCATCTCGAGATCGTCGATTCGTGAATCGTAATCCTGTTGAATCTCAACCAGTAGCCGCCGTAATTCAGCAACTTCGTCCGCAAGATCCTCTGCATGCACTGGCAATACCAGTATCGTGAACACCAGTAGCGCCGTAAATGGCCTTAAGTTTTTCATTTGACACGTCACTCTGTTGATGTGGCCGATGCCGATAGCGACTCGCTGGTCGACATTACCGTATCTGATGCAAATCAAGGTGAATCAGTTCCCTGTGATTGCATCACTTCATAGTTTGCTACCTATGATATTAGAGTGCCGATGGTGGTCCACGTTGCCGGGCGACAATGGTGTGAAATGAGTCGAATTCAATACGTTGTAATGCGCATTGTGACGTTCCAGGAACTTCCAGATCGGTCGTGGCGGGAGTATCTACACACGCGGACGCCAGCTGACTGGCTACGATACATGATGTACAGGTCTGACTTTGCGGTGTACCGGGGTCATGTTTGTAGGCGTGCGCTAATCCGGTAAATTGTGCTGCAAGCAACATGAGCGCCAGCAGGAGGCTGGGAAGCATTACTTTCTTGCCGAGAAAACGACTCATTTCGGGACTATAACGCTTTGCGAGTTAGCTGTTAAGAGAAGCTAAAACGAGACTGCCAGTAGAAATTGATAAGCTATTGATAAACAGAACTTTTCTGTCGCCTGCGAGTAAAAACGGGAGACCCCCCGGCTATGCCGGGGAGGCAGCCGCAGTTTGACAACTGCGGAAATCGCAAAGTAAGCTCAAAAGGAAAATCACGGGGACCCGGTTTCAATCGCCCGCTGGGCGGGCTCCTACAGGTGCTAATAAGAATTGTAGGAGCCCGCCGTACGATAGGAGTGATTACTCAATCCTTGTGAAAGTCGCTCGACCGGCACGGGCGAAATTACTACTAAAGCCGCAGGTTTTGCCGGGGGATATTTACTCCAGCGGAAAGCCGGCGCCAGCAAGCAACCGGGCGCTATTCTGGAATTGCTCACGGTCTTCGTAGATCAGTACTACCGAGAATTCTCCAACGCCCTTACGGAACCAGTCGAGCTGCAAGTCCGGAGCATACCGCTCCAGTCGGGTCACAAACGCCTCTGCACGGTAAGGCTCGGCAAAGCTGACCAGTGTCGATCTTCCCAGTTCTGAATAGAGATGTTCACCGGCATCGGATTCGGGCTCGCGGTCGCCGAGAATATAATTCAGATGACGAAAAATATAATCGCTGTACCACATTGCGCCGGAAGGGATGTTTGCAGTGTCCGCCGAGATTCTCTGCGGACCATAGTTGTAGGCTGCCAGGGCGAGGTGCAGGTTGCCATCAAATCGCTGTAATAGTTGCTTGAGGTAGCGCGTGCCGGCATCGATATTGGTGCAGGGGTCATACAACCGGGCAAGCCGATGAATTCCGAGATCGTTGGCCGTGCCGGGCCACAGGATTTGCATCACCCCGTGGGCATTCGCGCGCGAGCGTGCTGTTGCGTCAAAATCGCTTTCGCCGCGTGCAACCGCCAAAAGCAATGTCTCTGGCAAGTCATGTGTAACCGCGGCAGCGCGAAAGCAGCTTGCATGTGGAAATTGGTAGCCAGGCTTGAGGTCGGTGTCTTGTTCGAGGTATTGACGCCACGCGGAATCCGCATCGGTGACACCGGCAGCAGCAGCGATCGGATGCGAAAGCAGCACCAATATTGGCAACAAAGCTGCAATTGATCGTCGATAGTGCTTCATGAGCCGGGAAGTTCGAGGCCGGTCGCTGCTGATATTTGAGCGAGCTTTGTGTGACGTTCCGCATCATCGTCATAGGCGAATGCAACTTCGTAGGCGCCGGGTTTTATTTTAACGACCCGGTAATCGATACCAGTCACCCTTTCCAGCTGGGATACGAATCCGTTGGCTGCAATCTCGCTGCGAAACGGATTCCAGAACGAATACCACTGTAATTCGTTCAGTAACGGTGGTGAGTCGGAGTGGGCAGCGAAATCGCTCTCAACAAACGGCGGCTCCGTTGTTTCGGCCTCGTGCTGCGATTCCGCCATTGGCTTTTCTGCAGTTGTCATGCTCGAAGCACCATCCGACACAGGATTTTCTCCAGGTTCGGTGGCGATGGCTTCCGTGTCTTGCTTCTTGGCCATGAGCTTTTCAACAGCGGCATCAAAGCGTTGCTGGTCGATCACACTGTCCCTGGATTGAAATTCCGGCATGCCCATCACCAACAGGATGATGGCGATTGACGTTGCAGAGCCAATAAGGAATCCGAGTATTCTGAACATTTGACTGTCCTCAATAAATACTTCTGACGCGAATGCTGCGCCAGTCTATTGTGCTTCGCCATTGTTCGGTGATGGCAGCAAGCTCGCCAAGCCAGCGCTCCAGCTCCACGCCCTCAAGGCCGGGACGCACAGATGCGGAACATCGTTTGGGCAAGCGTTCGATATGCTGTGCCAGTGCGCGCGCCGCTTTCGTGTCCGTTGCGGCGACGACATAGTAAGTATCCTTGTCAGGATGCAGCCGCCAACTGTCAGCAACGGCCCAGGAACTTGAAGGAAGGGACTCCAGTGGCAGGGGAAAACGCAGTTGCTTGTTAGTGCGTGCGATCTTCGCGCTTGTTTTTCGCGAACAGCTTGCATCGGAGAGTCGTACAAGGCCGTGGTTCAGCTGGTGATTGAGGAAAAAGACCACGGCGTCGGCAGTCGAGCCAACCTCAAGTGCGTAACAAATATCGTCCGCGTATGAGTAACGACCGCGGAATTCGCGCGTATTCTGGTAATGATTGCTTCCTGCTGCACAGGTCTGAACATTTCGCAGCGCAACGATTTGCAGTATGTCGAGAAAACCTGAGTTGCCCTTGGCGACGGAAATTCGTACTTCGGGCTCCAGTATTGCAGACGAGTACTTCTCTGGTATCCGAATGTATGCATTTGCGCTTAATGTCGGCATATTCGAGTTCGCGTCAACGGGCGTTATCGTAATCCAGTATTGAAATAATTCCGCATCGATTTGATGTGCCTTACCCTCGATTACGGCATTCGCGTTCGCGGCTGTCGTGGAATATTGCACGGCGCGATAATCCGAGAGGTTATTGCTGATCAGTTCCAGCATGTTCGTCGCGTCAGTCACCGGGTCGGTGCCGGCATCTGTGGCGCTGACGACGTATTCACCCGCAGTCTGTCGTAACAAAGTACATCCGAGATCATGTGCCAGGTGCGCTGCCAGCAGGTCGGTTTGCGAATCTTCATAGGGAGCGCCGCGTTGACCGAGAAACGAAAGATCGGTTTCGGCTTGTCGCAGAAGACGGCGTTGTGGCGTGTTCAGCAGGCCATGCCAGGAACGGCCAAAACCGGCAACCCACGTCCGGTCTTCAATATCGAAGGCACGAACCGCAATATTCACAGATCCGTTGCGATCTTCCTGAAGTTCGATGCCTATGTAATAGTGAACATCGTCTTTCGTGCAATCGATGTTGCCATTTACGGTCGATAGCGTGCTGCGCTCCGGTTGCCACGCGATTCTAATGCCAGGTTCATCGGCTAAGGAGTTTCGCAAACGGTCACGAAGCGCCAGGGCCAGCTTGTTGCTTGCGGGCTGTGGATTCTCATCCGTCATCACGACAAACCTGAGCAACTCGTTCCTGAATCTTGGCTGCGTTGTCAGTTGCGTGCTGACGTATGGCAAGAGGTCGCGACTTAGCCATGAATCAAGATCGACCGGCCGTGATGCAGCATTAACGCCACAAACCGCAAAAGTCATGACAAGGAATAACCGGCTCAGCATTACTGAACGCATATCATTGCTCCAGCCTGAGGTCGCCGGCGGCACTGATAATCAGCGCACCTCCCTCGTGTTCAGCCAAATATCGATGCAGTTGCTGCGACATCCCGTTCGGCAGGGTCACGCCCCATTTGCTATCCGCCGGCCGGTAGCTGTGATTGCGGCGATAGGCTGCAGTTACCTGTTCCGGTACGGTCAATACATCCATTTCATGAAACTGTCCCGGCGTCGATGCTGGCCAGAAACTAATCTCGTTGTTGTCGATATTCATACGTGCCGACTGACCTGCAGTGATGACGTAAAGACCTACCGAATTTTGCTCAACCAGCCGTGTCAGGGCCAGATCCGTCTCAAACCGCAGCGTAAATCCCTTTTCTACCGGCTTCGATTCGGTGGGGGCGGCTTGTTGCAAGGCCTGGGGTGGAGACTGCGGCATGGGTGTCGCTCGTGGACGTTGTACTACTACGGTTTCTTCCTTTACCAGAGGTTTCGCTGCTGCTGGCCGTGTCAGCCGGATTTCAACCGGCGCATCAGTCTTGTTTTCGACCGGCGGCTGCCGCGATTCCTGGGGCTCTGTTGGCGTTGGTTGTGGAGTGGTGGGCGTTAGTGGAATGCTCTGCACCAGCGCAAATATTGCGACGAGACACAATGAAAGAATCGCCATGAAACGCAT